>Ga0247727_10001988_pt1 | contig 47299 bp, 37 predicted proteins | sample WisWelCaveWW1625_FD_202498 | JGI IMG/M metagenome (GOLD analysis project Ga0247727, IMG submission 202498) | Biofilm microbial communities from Wishing Well Cave, Virginia, United States - WW16-25 | ecosystem: Environmental > Aquatic > Deep subsurface > Groundwater > Cave microbial mat | place...
GAACCTGCTGGCAGAGAAACTGCTCGCGGATGAACAAGCCGCGGCCCGTCGGAGCCGTGTCGTCCGGCTTGCTGGTCAGCGTCAGAAACGCGGCGTGGCCGAGAATTCCGGCCCGCTCGGCGGATGCGGGAAACTCGACACGATCGAAATCGCGCGCCGGCGGGCTGACCTTGTATACCGCCGCCAGATCGGAGTTGATGAAGCTGTAGGGGGCCGTGAAGGCCTCCATGAAGCTCCGGCCGCTCCAAACCAGGTCGCCCAGGAAGCGCCTGGACTCTTCGGTCATCGAACGCGCCAGTTCGGCGTTGAACAGCGGGAAGAGTCGCCGCTCGCGCGAGGCCGCCATCACCCGATCGAACCGCAGCCACTGGGAGATGAACTCGTCCACGCCATCCCTGGCTTTCGGGTTGTCCATCATCCGTCGCGCCACGCGTTCCACCGCTTCGGCGGCGCTGAGTTCCCCTTTCGCGGCGCTGTCCAGCAAGGCCTCGTCGGGGGTGGTGTTCCACAGGAAATACGACAGCGCGGACGCCTTCGCGTAGGGCTTCCATTTCGGGTTCGGCGTCTCTTCCAGCCAGAACAGGAAGGAGGGCGACTGGAGCATCGCCTCGATGACCGCCTGCGCTCCCCCGAGGAATGTTTTCTGCCTGCGGAAAATCGCCTCGTACCGCAGCATCTCCTCGCGCTCGAGCGGCCGGCGGAAGGCCTTACGACCGAACGACTCGACGAACCGGGCCCGGCACCCCGCATCGATTTCCGCCACCGGGCGGCACGGGATGAGGCCGCGCGAGTCGCCCCGGCGGAAGGCGTTGGCCGCGAGCTTCTCGGCGGCCAGGCCGTAGGCCTCGGTCAGCAGCGGCGAGACCGAGAGCGTCTCGTACTGATTCTTGAACCCGTCGACGTAGTCCTCGGGCGGGAACTTATCGGCGGGCCCGGTCGTGTCCTTCAGCAGATCCCGCACCGTGTTGTTGTACTGGCTCTGCGTAAGCCGCCGAAGCACCACCGACGGCGCGATCCCATGTCCGGCCTCCTCCTGCTTCCTGTACTCGAGCCCGCGGGCGAGCTCCGTCCGCGGGAGCGTCGCCAGGCGCCCGATCCAGGCCCGCAGCGCCGATTCCTCCGGCGAGCCCTTGACGATCCGTTCGCCGCCGGTGTGCGGGATGCGCAGCGTCGGCTTCAGCAACAGCATCGATTGGGTTGGGGCCTGCCGGTCAACGAACTCGACCAGAGACAAACCAAACGCGTCGACGCGCGCCTTCGCCGCGCCTTCCTCGGGAAAGCGCAGACGTGTCGGCGAGGCGACGCCTTCCGCGTTGTGACAGTTCCGGCACCCTGCCTTCTCCAGCACCGGATAGACCTGGCCGCCGAACGAGATCTGGGCAGGCGCCATCCGCGCGGCCACGCCGATGAGAACAGCAATCCCGACGCAGCGCCTCATGCCGTCAGAGTATCACCGTCACCACATGAGTCGCAGGCCGAGCTGGGTGACCCTCGCTCCGCTGCCGGAGTTGCGGGTGGCCAAGATGCCGTCTCCGGCGACCCCGGTCGGGTTGTTCGGATTGTTGAACACGTTGAAGAAGTCGACGTTGATCCTTAGCGTCACGCTCTCGGTGATACTGGTGAATTTGTACAGCGACGCATCCTGGAACCACTGCCGCACGCCGGGCAGGTACTGGTTACGCCAGGGATGCAGGTTGTCGTTGAAGGTGAGCCGTTGAACGGTGCCGTTGTTCAACGGGACCCAGACGTTGTTGGTCTCCCAGAACTGGCTCACAACAGTGTTGGCCGGAGCGTTCGGCGGCAACGCGGTCGAACCCGCCGGGATGAGGAACTGGGAGGCCGGCTTATAGTTTGAGGGAACTCCCATCACCCCGTTCGGCCTGCCGTTGGCGTCGACGCTGTTGATCCGATTGGCCGGGATGTAGCCGTTCCACCACAGATAGCCCGGCGTACAGGTGCCGCTGCGGCAGTCCTGGATCGGGTACTTGTACCCGTACACCTCGATGTTCTGTCCGGCGCCCGGGTAAGTATTGGTCGGCAAACTCCAGTAGGTGCTCTGGACATTTCCCAGGCCGGCGATCTGCCAACCCACGATAACTTTATCGAGCACGCGGTTCGCCGCGCCGCCGAATTGCTTGCCGCGGCCGATCGGGAGCTCGTATACGAAATTCCAGCGGAACTGGTGTTTGGGCGTGTTGGGATCGCGCTTGTAGTTGAGGAACTTGTTCCGCTCCTTCTCATCGACCGGCACGGCGCCGGGAAGGAACTGGTTCAACGCTTTCACCGCTTCGTCGGCCTGGGTACCGTCGGTGTCGCGATTCACCAGCAGCGTGTTGCCGATCACCCAGAACACTTGGAAGGATAAGCCCTTCGAGTACCGACGCTCAAACTCGAACTGCACGCCGTTGTATCGCCCATAGCCGCTGGTGTCGAACAGATCGATCGATCCGTAAGTGGTCGAATCGTAGGGGCGTCGGGCGACGTTGGCAAAAGCGCCGGTCGGGATAGGCTCTTTCCTGGTCGCGTACCAGATGTAATCCGGCGTCGATTCGTTGTAGTAGGTCCACTGCTGCTGCCGGTCGCCGTAGTTGCCCACGTAGGCCGCGCGCAAGATGGTGTTGGACATAACCTCTTTTTCTATCGTCAGGTTCCAGTCCTGCACCCGGCCATCCTGGTGAGTCGGATCGAGAAACCGCGCGCTGAAACCGCGCGCCAGCAGCCTGGTGTCCTGGGTGCTGATGATGGAACTGGGCGTGTTCACGCCGGCGGTGTAGACCGGGACGGTTCGCAGGCCGTAGTTCGGAAGTCCGTCCGGCGACAGCGCCGTGTTCGTCACGCTGTTGGTGAAGGTGGCGCCTACCGGCGTGGAGGACGACTGCGAGCCCACCCAGTCCTGCAACTTCTGCGGGTAATACGAGATCCGGTAACCGCCGCGCACGACAAACGACTTGGCCCCGTCGCCGCCGCGGTAGGCAAAGCCCAGCCGTGGTCCGAACTGTTTCCAGTTGTAGTTAACGAGCCGCTTCGGAAGGCCGGCCTCCTTGTAGGTGATGATATTCGCCCCGAAGCCGCGCATCGCGGTCAGGATCGAGGGCAGCGTAACGCCACGTTTGACGAAGGTGTCGATATCGTCGGTGCCCACCACCAGAGCGTGTTTGGGGATTGAGAAGGTAAGTAACGTGTCGTCCCGGTCGTAAATCGGGGTTCGCATCTCGTAGCGCATTCCGAGGTTCAGGGTCAGCCGGGGCGTCACCTTCCAGTTATCCTGGAAGTAGGGCGAGTATTCCTGACGGCGGAAATGGAACCAGGGACGCCGGAACGTGGCGGAGTAGTTCATCGCCCCGAGGGCGAAGTTGGCCAGGCCGAAGCCGGTTTGCGGGCGGGCGATCGGATTGGTCGGCGTCGATGCCGGATCGTAGAGCGCGGTCGCCAGCGTGGAGGAATCGAACGGGCCGGCCAGGGAATCCGCCGATTTCTCGATCAGCTCGTGACGCACCTGGAAGCCGAACTGGAACTCGTGCTTGCCAACGATGCGGGTCGCGTTGTTCTGGATCATGCCGTAGTTGGTGATGAGATGGAACAGACCGGCCGATCCAAACGGCCAGTTGCCGGGTAGATCGGTGCCGGAGATCACCGGCCAGTTCGGGGCGCTAAAGGGATTGGGCAACCCGAGGGCGGCGCCGTAGTTGGTCTGAAAATCTCCCGAGCCTCGGCGATGAAAATCGCGCGTGGCGGTGATGAGCATCTCGTTGGTCATGTTCGCCGAGAAGGTGTGGACCCAGGTCAGGGCTCCGGAGTGATTGGGCCAGTGGCGATTGGATGCCGCCGCCGCTTTCGGGTAGTTCCCGATGCTGACCGGCTGCAACACCGTGTTCCCCAGCCAGTGATCGTTCTGGCCGTAGGTGAATCGCGCGTACACCAGGTCGTTGGACGAGAAGCGATGATCGATCCGTATGGTGTAGGTATTCTGCTTGCTGGGAACCTGCGTCGGTCCGATCCAGTTGGGACCGAGCAGCGGGTTCACGCCCGGCTGGTTGGGCTGCGGCGTGATGTCATAGAAGAATTTCGCCAGCGCGGTAATCCTCGCGGGATCCATGGTGTTGGCCACACCACGGTAGCTCAGCGGCTGGCGTTGAAAAGTGGTCGGGTTGGTAGTGAAAGGATCGTACAGGTTGATCTGCCTTCCCTGGGCGTCGACCAGCTCGCGGAAGTCGCCGTTGCGCATCGCGGCCGTCGGGAAGCTGTACTGGTTGGTCGTGTACGACACACTCCTAACCGATTCCCAGGCGAAGAAGAAGAAAGTCCGGTTCTTGCCGTTGTACAGACCCGGTATCGAGAGCGGACCGCCCACCGATGCGCCGAACTCGTTGCGGTTCAGGAACGGCGGTTTGGTGAAAAAGTCCTGTCGCCGGCGGGCGACGCCGTAGCCGCTGTTGCGATTGGTCTCGAAGGCCGCTCCGTGGAAGTCGTTGGTCCCGCTGCGGCTCGAAAGGATGATCGTTGCGGGCCGGGTGAACTTGGCCGACGAGTTGTTCAGCTCCACCTGGATTTCCTGGATGGCATCGAGGCCGGGCGGCCGGCCGAAATCCCATCCCTCCCAGATCTCGTTCATCGGCGCACCGTCGAACACAGTGGTCGATGTGTTGGTGCGCATACCGTAGGCCTGTGGGATGCCCCTGGAATCGATTCCCGGTACGGTCGCAAGGAACGCCTGGTAGCCGCGCCCGTTGATCGGCAACTGCTCGATGCGCTGGCGCTCGAGCGCGTGACCGAGCGTCGGCGCGTCGGTGCGGACCATCGGGGTGACGTCCTGAATCTCGATCCTCGTCGCTGTCTGTCCGACTTGCAGCACCGCGTCCACCACGGCGTCCTGTTGCGTTCGCACGGTCAGGTTGCCCTCGAACTTCTGCATGCCCGCGAACTCGACGGCCACCAGGTAGGACCCCGGGATCACTCCAGCGAATACGTAGATCCCGGCCTCGTTGGTGGTCGTTGCGCGGACCACGTTGGTGGCCGTGTTGGTGAGCGTGACGGTTGCCTTCGCGATGATGGCGTTGGCCGGGTCATATACCGTTCCACGGACGGTACTGCTGCTGGCTTGCGGCCATGCGGCCACCGGCAGAAGAGACAACGCGGCTGCCACGAGCATTATTCGGCGCATAGTAACCCCCCTTGGCACCAGAGTATACACCAAGATCGGAAATCCCTGCAATCCATTTCCGGCCAGGGGATTTCGTTCGGTCCCGCGGTATTGTGGTATGAGCGAAAAGCAAACGCAAGCTTGGAACGGTGCTATGATCTCATCACGAGATTTGTGCATAACGAAAGGGGTGCTCGAATGAACACGAAGTGTTCGACTTACCTTGGCATGCTGTTGCTCGCCGGCCCCATCTTCGGACAATCGTCCCGATCGACGCTGACCGGGCGCGTCATCGACCCGAGTGGAGCCGCGGTGCCGAACATCGAGGTCAACGTGATCAACACGGAGACCAATCAGACCATGACCGTCGTCACGGACGTGGTCGGCAAGTACACGGCGCCGTTCCTTCGGCCGGGCGCCTACGCCGTGACGATCGAAACTTCGGGGTTCAAGAAAACCACCCAGGGCGGACTGACGCTCGGCGTCAACCAGGTGATGACCGTCGACATGACCCTCGAGGTGGGGCAGGTGACCGAACAGGTCACGGTGACCGGCGAGGCGCCTCTGCTCGAGACCTCCAATGCCGACCGCGGCGGCGTCATTGACAGGAAGCGCGTCCACGAGCTGCCCATCAATGGGCGCAACCCGTTCATGCTGGGCCGGCTGGTGGCCGGCGTCAGCTTCAGCGGCGAGCTGGTTTGGGAGCGGCCCTTCGACAACGGCGCCATCGCCCAGTGGAACATCAACGGCAGCCCGAACCGCACCAACGAATTTCTGCTGGACGGCGCCCCCAACAATTCGCAAGGCGGCAGCAACAACATCGCGCTGGTGCCTCCCGTGGACGCGGTGCAGGAGTTCAAGATCCAGACCAATTCCTACGATGCGCAGTACGGGCACACCGGCGGCGGCATCATCAATGTGTCGCTTAAGAGCGGCACCAACACGTTCCACGGAACGGCCTACGAGTTCCTGCGCCGCGAGTGGCTGGACGCCAATTCTTTCCAGAACAACGCCGCCCGCGTGCCGCGAGACAATCATTACCTGGACCAGTACGGCTGGCAGTTGGAAGGCCCGGTGATCCTGCCGAAGCTCTACAACGGCCGGAACAAGAGCTTCTTCATGGTCACTCACGAGCGCTACCGGGAAGGGGTCCCGCGGCCCTTCACCGCCTCGGTGCCCGCGCCGGAATTCTCGAGCGGCGACTTTACCAAGCTGGTCGACGGCCAGGGACGCCGTATCACCGTCTACAATCCTTTCTCGGGACGGAATGTGAACGGCGTGTGGACGCGCGATCCGTTTACGGATAACCGGATTCCGCAGAACCTCATCAACCCGATCGCCAGAAAGATCCTCGGCTACCACCCGGCGCCCAACACCACCAACCCGCTGGCCAACTACTCTCAGGACAACTTCTACTTCACCGGCCCGGACGCCCTCGACGCCGACACCTTCTACAACCTGGCGGTGAAGATCGACCACACTTTCAACGACCGGCACCGGATGTTCTTCCGCCACGCCAGCAACGACCGGACGCAGATGGGCCACGACTTCGGCAACGTGATTACGGGTGTCGGGGAACGTGGCTCGCTGCCGCATTTCCGCATTAACGATGCGTACGTGATCGAGTGGACCAGCACGCTGAGCGCCACCACCATTCTGAACTGGCGGCTCTCCTACAACCGCTACATCGCCGGCGAGCGGGGCGACCGGAACGTCGGGTTCGACATGACCAGCCTGGGCTTCCCGGCGTCGCTGGTGGGCCAGCTTCCGGGCGGCTCCTTCTTCGGGGTCTACAGCATCGGCGGCTTCCAGACCCTCGGCATGTATCCCGCCCGCAACGTGACCAATAACTATGCGTTTCATCCCACGGTGGCCAAATCCTGGCGGGGCCACACCACTAAGGCGGGCGTGGACACGCGCTGGATTCAGTACAGCAACATGGATACCGGCGATGTGTTCAATCTCTCGTCGAACGCCGGCTGGACGCAGCGGGAGTTCAACCGTGCGGATGCGTTGAGCGGCCATTCGGCGGCCTCCTGGCTGCTCGGCACGCCCAGCGGGGGAAGCTCTCAGTACAACGCTTTTCCCATCAACCTGTACAAATACTATGCACCCTGGATCAGCGACGACTGGCGCGTCACCAACAAGCTCTCGCTCAGCCTCGGCTTCCGCTGGGACTTCAACATTGCCGCCAACGAGCGCTTCAACCGTCTGAACCGCTCCTTTGACCGCGCCGTGACCAACCCGGCCGACGCTCTGATCAACCGGACGCAGTTTCCCAACCTGCCCGTGATGCGCGGTGGGCTTCTGTTCGCCGGCGTGAACGGTGTGCCGCGCCAGGCGGCGGACACCTACCAGCGGGCGTTACAGCCGCGCGCAGGTTTCGCCTATCGGCTCACGGCCAAGCTGGTGATGCGGGGCGGCTGGGGCCGGTACTACATCAACCCCACCAACGCCTACATCCAGACCAACGGATTCACCGTCAACACCCCGATCGACAACACGCTGGACAGCGGGCGGACACCCATCCCCAACCTGATCAACAATCCGTTCCCGACCGGCATCCGGCAGCCTCCGGGCGCATCCCAGGGCTTGCTGACCTTCCTGGGGCGAGGGTTCAATTTCGTGGACCCCGATTTCAAGCTCCCCTACGTGAACCAGTTCTCCTTCGGCTTCCAGTACGAGCTGCCCGGGCGTACGAAGGTCGAGGTGACCTACGCCGGCAGCCGCGGGCGTGATTTGCAGGGAAGCCTCGGCGAGAATCTCATGGATCTGAACCTGCGCAAGCAGTGCAACCTGGCCGAAGGCGGCAATCCGCTGTTCTGCGACCAGTTGCAGCCCAATCCCTTCTTCGGATTGGCGCCTTTCCTTGAGACCTCGCGCTACACCAGCCCCACCCTGTCGCGCTCCGCGCTGGGGGTCCCCTACGCGCATTTCGCCGGGCTCACCAACGTGACCCGGAACGACGGGGCCTCCTGGTACAACTCGCTGCAGGTTCAGTACGAGTCCAGCCACAAGGGCGGCCTGAACCTGCTGGTCGCCTACACGCTGTCGAAGATGATGCTGCGGACCGGCTGGATGGATGAACAGAACCGTTTGCCACAGCAGAGTCTGTTCAACCGGGACACGCCCCACCGCATCTCGGTCGCGAGCGTCTGGGAGTTGCCCTTCGGCCGCGGACGGCGTTTCCTGAACACGTCGAGCCGCTTCTGGAGCCGCGTGGCCGGCGGGTGGGAAACCTCGCTGATCTTCCAGTACCAGTCCGGCTGGCCCTGGACCCTGCCCGGCAACGCCATCCTGCTGAAAGATCCCCGGCTGCCGGACATCGACTGGTCGCAGCCCGTCGTGAGGGCGATTGACACCTGCGCGGCGCGGTGGAACGACAACGGCTCCATTACCATGGTGGCGTCCAGCGTGCAAAGGGGCTGCACCAGCTACACCTGGCTGGTGATGCCGCGCTTCGGCCCGAACCGCTGGCTGCCCAACCAGGACGGCCGCATCCGGCTGCACAGCGTGCCGATCGGCGACCTCGCCTTCAACAAGACCACGCAGATCACCGAAAAAGTGCGGTTCCAGTTCCGGTTCGAGATCTTCAACCTCACCAACACCTACATGCACAACCGGCAGAACTTCAACACCAACGTGGAGAATGTGAATTTCGGCACGCTGAACCGGGCGGCGGTTTCGTCGGCCGGCTCGAACTTCCCACGCAACATTCAGCTTGGATTCAAGCTGCTGTGGTAGCGGTCTCCTTTGTCGGGCCGCGGGCCCAGCGAATGCTCGCCGAACTTCACGCCACCATGATCGGCATCGCCAAGCTCGAAAGGAGGTACTGGAAATGAAATCAAACACACTCCTGTTCCTGGTTTCCCCGTTATTAATCCTGGCGGCCGATCCGCGTGTGGAGGGCCACGCCATCCGGATCGAATTCGATTCGGTTCTGCACAGCCGCGTGGTCGCGAAGTTCGGCGGAACCGACGTCGCGATCGGCGCGCCCACGGCGTCGGAGTTCCTCACAGTTGCGGGAACCGCCGTCAAAGACTTCTCACTGGCCGGTCAGAGGCAGGAGGCGATGAGAGACAAGCTGGGACAGGGTAGAAAGTGGACCCTCACCGGAACCGCCCCCTCGCTGAAGAAGACAGTCATGGTGGCCACCTACAACGAATTCCCTGGGCTGGCCTTTTTCGAGGTGGAATACACCAACACGGGCAATCAGGACTTGCAGGTCGACGGTTGGACCAGCCACAATTACGCGATTGCAGCTTCGCCCGAAGCCGGCGAGCCGGCCTTCTGGTCCTACCAGAGCGGTTCTTACAAGAATCGGCCGGATTGGGTGCTGCCGTTGAAGCCGGGTTTCCAGCAGTCCAACTTCCTGGGGATGAACTCGACCGACTATGGAGGCGGCACACCGGTCGTCGACGTGTGGCGCAGGGACGCGGGCATCGCGGCGGGCCACATCGACGTCGCCCCCAAACTGGTTTCTCTTCCAGTGGCGCAGCCAGATGCGCACTCGGCGACCATCGCCATCCAGTGGGACCATAAGCAGACCCTGAAGCCGGGAGCCAGCCTCAGGACGCTGCGAACGTTTGTCGCGGTCCATCAGGGCGACTATTTCCACACCCTGTCCGAGTATCGCCGTGCGATGGCGAAACAGGGGGTGAAGTTCGATCCATCGCCCGAGAGTGCTTTCGGTCCGATTTGGTGCGCGTGGGGATACGGGCGCACGTTCACGCCGAGCCAGGTCTATGGCGCTCTACCCGTGGTGAAGAAATTGGGATTCACCTGGGTGACTTTGGACGACGGCTGGCAGACGAACGAAGGGGACTGGGCGCTGCAACCGAAGAAATTTCCTAACGGCGATACCGACATGAAGGCCATGGTGGACAAGTTCCACCAGGAGGGCTTCCGGTCGCAGCTTTGGTGGGCGCCCCTGGCGGCCGACGAACCATCCGATGTCCTCCGGGACCACCCCGACATGCTGTTGCTGAACGCAGACGGATCCAGGCAGAGGATCACATACTGGAACGCGTGGTACATGTGCCCGGCCGCTCCGAAGGTGCTCGAACACCATCGCAAGCTGGTCGTCAGGATGTTCAAGGATTGGGACTACGACGGATTGAAACTCGACGGCCAGCACATGAACGGCGTGCCGCCCTGCTACAACCCGGCGCACAAGCACGCCCGCCCCGAAGAATCGGTAGAGGCGCTGCCGAGGTTCTTTCAGGCAATCTACGACACGGCTCGAAGCATCAAGCGCGACGCCGTGATCGAATGGTGCCCTTGCGGAACCGCGTTCTCGTTTCACGTGCTCCCCTACATGAACATGTCGGTGGCGTCCGACCCCCGTGGATCGTTTCAGATTCGTTCGAAAGGGAAGACCGTAAAGGCGCTGCACGGGGACTCGGTCGCGTTTTTCGGCGACCATGTGGAGCTCAGTACGGGCCGGGACGATTTCGCCTCGACGATCGGAATCGGGGGAGTCATCGGCACGGAGTTCACCTGGCCGCCCGGATCGTCGGAACGGACCCGCGGCGCTCTGACGCCGGAGAGAGAGCTGTACTTCGCCAAGTGGATGCAAATCTACAAGGAGAAGATGCTTTCCCGCGGCGAGTATCTTGGTTCTCTATACGACATCGGTTTCTATCGGCCGGAAGCGCACGCCATTCGCAAGAATGGGACCATGTACTATGCGTTCTACACGCCGAAATGGGAAGGTAAGATCGAGCTAAGGGGCTTGGCCAACCGCGCTTATCGAATCTCCGATTATGGGGAAGGAAAGGACTTGGGAAAGGTTCAAGGCCCCGTCGGTTCCGTAACGGTCCGCTTCGAGAAGCACCTCTTGATCGAGGCAATTCCGGAATGAGTTTCTCCGACCGCGCCATCGCCGCTCTCAATGGCTTCGATTCCCGTTAGCGCTACCAATCCATCTGTTTATCGGGAGTCCGGCTCTCGGCCGGCTTCAAAAGCGGCCCGGTTCAGCTCGTCCACGACCTCGGCGGGCGACAGCCCGCCCCGGCGCGCTACAACCTCAACCGCGCAGTCGTAGCAGGCCTCTCGGCACCCGATCCGTTCAAAAACGGCAACAGTCTGCGGAAAGCGGCGACGCACCTCGCGGACCGTCATGCTCGGGCGGATCAGTTGGTCAAAGCGGAACATGCTCACCTTGGTCTTAGCGCATCGTTGGATCCGGGCAGCGGGCACTGGTCTGAGGCATTTTCGGTGCCAAACGCGAGCCCAGGGCCAGCGTCAGACTCGGGGCGTTATCGGCCTTGGACCGCGCAGCCGATTGGTCATATCGCCCGGCGGACGGGGACCCGCAGGATTACCGGTTCAGATAAGCGATCCGCGCGGGGTTGAGCTGTCAAAGACACGCCCGCTGACGTAATCGGCCGCCCCACGCGCGGCCAACCGCGCACGTTGGGTGAATTGACGCAATGGAGCGCAAGGTCACCCTCAACCTCCCGCCATCTACTCGACGGGTCCTCTCAATAGCGGAGTGGAGGGGTGTGGATTTTGGCAGCCAGGATGCTCCTTCCCCAAGCGAGAGGAGTTTGAAACGTTCCGCTTCGATCTCTTGATCCGCCCAAGCATGACCGTTCGCGAGGTGAAGCTCCTCTACGAGCAAACCATCCCGGTGTTCGAACGGTTCGGATTTCGCGGCGTATGCGATGACTGTGCCATCGGGATTGTGTCCCGACGGCAAGGTTTGTCTGCTCTCGATGTCGTGGATGCGCTGAACGCCGCCGTGTTCGAGAAAAGTGAGACTACGCAGTGATTACCCCAGAGCGTACCGAAAACAACCAAGCCATCCTCGATTCTCGCCATCAGCCGCTCGCCGTTTTCTTCAGGCCCAGTAGGGTTGCCGTGATCGGGGCGACCGAGTCGCCCGCGAGCGTTGGGCGCACGGTGTTGTGGAACCTGGTGAGCAATCACTTCGGCGGGACCGTTTTCCCCGTCAATCCGAAGCGACCGAGTGTGTTGGGGATCAAGGCGTATCCGTCGATCGGCGCCGTTCCCGAACCCGTCGATCTTGCGGTTGTGGTTACGCCTGCCAAGGCAGTGCCGGCTGTCATCAGCGAATGCGTTGACGTCGGCGTCAAGGGCGCCGTCATTATCTCGGCCGGGTTCAAGGAGACCGGCGAAGCCGGCGCCGAGCTGGAGCGGCAGACCTTGGACCAGGCGCGCCGGGGAAAGATGCGGATCATCGGCCCGAACTGCCTGGGTGTGATGAGCCCGTGGTCCGGGCTCAACGCCACTTTCGCGAGTGCCCTCGCGCGGCCGGGAAATGTGGGCTTCATCAGCCAGAGCGGGGCATTGTGTACGGCGATCCTCGACTGGAGCATGCAGGAGATGGTCGGCTTCAGCGCCTTCGTGTCTATCGGTTCGATGCTCGATGTCGGTTGGGGCGATCTGATCTATTATCTTGGCGATGATCCACGGACGAAGAGCATTGTGATCTACATGGAGACTATCGGTGACGCCCGATCGTTCCTCTCCGCAGCCCGTGAAGTAGCGTTGACCAAGCCCATCATCGTCATCAAGGCGGGCCGAACTCCAGCGGCGGCAATGGCGGCGGCATCGCATACTGGCTCGATGGCCGGCAGCGACGAGGTGCTCGATGCCGCGTTCCGCCGCAGCGGGGTGTTGCGCGTCAATCGGATCAGCGATCTCTTCTACATGGCGGAGGTGCTCTCCAAACAGCCCCGCCCGAAAGGACCGCGCTTGGCGATCCTCACCAACGCCGGCGGACCCGGGGTGCTTGCGACCGATGCGTTGATCTCCGAAGGAGGCGAGCTGGCTCAACTGTCCGCCCAGACCATACAATCGCTCGATCAGTTTCTTCCGGCGCACTGGAGTCGCCACAACCCCGTGGACATTCTCGGCGACGCCGGCCCGGACAGATACGCCAAGGCAGTGGACATTGTCGCGAAGGATCCAAACAGCGATGGTCTGCTGGTTGTGCTGACGCCACAAGGCATGACGAGCCCGGCCGAAATCGCCGAAAAGGTGAAGCTGTATGCCCAGTTGGCAGGCAAACCAATCCTTGCAAGCTGGATGGGCGGCGCCGAGGTCGCGGCCGGGGAGAGCATACTGAACCGCGCGGGCATCCCTACGTTCCCTTACCCGGATACGGCCGCGCGCGCATTTCAATACATGTGGCGTTACAGCGATAACCTGCGCGGACTCTACGAAACACCCATCTATCCCGCGGATTCGAATGGATTCGACCGCGCGTCGGCCGGCCAAGTCGTACAGGCTGCTCGGGCGTGCAACCGCACCATCCTGACGGAAGCTGAATCCAAGCAGTTGCTTAGCGCATACGGCATCCCGACCGTCAGGACCCTGGTCGCCAAGAGCGAAGACGAGGCCGTGGCGCTGGCGCACGACATCGGCTACCCGGTGGTCCTGAAGCTTTTCTCCGAGACAATCACGCACAAGACAGATGTCGGCGGCGTGCAGTTGAACCTGGCAAACGAGGCTGCGGTTCGAAGAGCCTGGCAATCGATTGAAGCGTCGGTATCCGAACGTGCCCGCCGCGAGCACTTTCAAGGAGTGACCGTTCAGCCCCTGATCGAGAGCGCCGGCTACGAGATCATCCTGGGGAGCAGCCTGGATGCTCAGTTTGGCCCGGTCCTGCTCTTTGGCGCGGGCGGTCAATTGGTGGAGGTGTTCAGGGATCGTGCCCTCGCGCTTCCCCCGCTGAACACAACCTTGGCCCGGCGAATGATGGAACAGACCCGCATCTATGGAGCGTTCCAGGGAGTGCGAGGCCGCAAACCGGTCGATCTCGCAAGGCTTGAAGAACTGATTGTGCGGTTCAGCCAGTTGGTCGTCGAGCAGCCATGGATCAAAGAGATCGACATCAATCCGCTGCTCGTCTCGGCGGACCAGATCATCGCGCTCGATGCGCGCGTGGTCGTTCAACCCGCCGAGGCTCGCCAAGAGGATCTGCCCGAACTCGCGATTCGGCCTTACCCTTCTCAGTACGTCACGAGTTGGACCCTGAAGGACAACACCCCAGTGACAATCCGCCCGATTCGGCCCGAAGACGAGCCGATGATGGTCCGTTTTCACGAGGCACTTTCGGACAGAAGCGTTCACTCCCGGTATTTCCGCTTGATCAATCTGAGCCAGCGCGTCGCGCATGAGCGGCTCACACGGATCTGCTTCATCGACTACGATCGTGAGATGGCGTTGGTCGCGGAGCGGACTGACCCGGTAACGGGAATTCCGGAGATCATCGCCGTCGGACGGCTGATCAAGCTGCACGCCACCAGCGACGCCGAGTCCGCGGTGCTGATCAGCGACCAGTTCCAGAGCCTCGTCTTGGGCACCGAGCTGCTTCGCCGCCTTCTTGACGTCGCCTGTAAAGAGAAGATGAAACACGTCATCGCCGATATCCTGCCCGAGAATCAAGCCATGCAGAAAGTCTGCCGAAACCTCGGATTCCGCCTGCGGCACGATGTTGCGGGCGATGTGGTGGAGGCGGAGTTCGCCTGTACAACGGACAACAGCGGCTCAGGCATAGCCGCATAAGAGAATGCGAGCCGAAGCGCGCCAACTCCTGGAGCAAGGCCGGCAGGCCCCGCCTTCGACATCACGGAACAGTGCCTAATCCAAAGCGGCGGCGCACCTCGCGGACCGTCATGCTCGGGCGGATTGGTCAAAGCGGAACATGGGCGGCGACCATCTCCTCCAGCTTTTGGTGCGTGGCCGCCTGATCCTGATATCGAGGCCGACAAAATCGTGTCCCCGCAAGTATCGGATCTGCCTTTCTTCCAGGCTGCGCAACAGCTTCACTTGAGTCGATGACTCAATTCCCCCACTTCATCCAGAAACAGCGTGCCGCCGTGGGCCAGCTCCAGAAGCCCTCGTTGAAGCGTCACCGCCCAAGTGAAGGCGCCCCGCTGGTGACCGAACAGCTCGCTTTCCAGCAGCGGCTCGGGCAGGGCGGCGCAGTCCACGAGGATGAAGGGTCCACGGGCCCGCAGGCTGATCGAGCACTAGAACACGCGCGACACCCCGAAGCTGAATGCTTGAAATCGCCCCGACAGGCCCGAAGCCTCATCGTCGTCGTAGCGGTTGTAGTCGTAGCGTAAGTGGACCAGGTTTCGCTCGGAGAGCTTATACTCCAAGCCGGGCCCAAAGCCCAGGTGGCGGTTAGCGATCAAGCTGTACTGGCGCGTCGGAGTCTTTGACGAGATGATCCCGCCGTCGGCCAAGGCGAGCGACAGACTGGGCAGCAGGGTGAGGCGGGAGTTCACAGCCAGGCTGGCCCCCAGGCTGAGAACCTGTGCCGAACTGTCGTAGCCGTAGGGTTGTTCCACTAGCGAGGGTGTCACCGAAGTGAGCCACCGCCGGATGTCGGTGACAACGAAGGCGCTCTTGTGGTCGCGGTCCAGGTGCTGAAAGGCGGCGTAGAGCTGCCAACGGTCGGAGGGGGTACACCATGCCTGGGCGCCGGCCTGCCAACCGCGTGTTTCCCAGAGCTGCGGGACACGACTGAGTTCCGATCGCAGCGCGAACTGGTCGTTGCGCTCGTCCTGGAAGGAAGCCGAAGCAGTGACGCCGGCGCGGCCCGACTTGGTGGCCACGGTGCTGGTTCCTCGCAGCCGGTAGCGGCGCGCCGGGTCCGTCACGGTATAGGTTTCGCCGGCGGTACGAATCTCTGAGCGCGCCGACCATCGAAACTGCTTGCTCGGCCGCCCACTGATAGAGCCCCACACTTCGGTGGGCGTCGAGTAAGGACGATACAGCGTCAGGCCCTCGGGGATGGCGTTGTCGCCCCCAGCGCGGATGAAGTCGCGCCTGGCGTTGGCGTGGCGGGCCCCCACCCGTACTGCCAAGCCCTTCACATATTGCGTGAAGGTGCCCCCGAAACTCGATTCCGAAAGCCCGCGCAAGAACGGGTAGCTGAGGTTGCGATCCGCCATCAGGTAGGGACGCGACCCGGACAGAGCTTCCCCAACCTGGCTGCGGTTCTTACGCTTGGACCAGCGGGAAAAGGCTTCCAGGTGAGTGTTGTCCCTCACGTCGGCCACCAGCGTCAAGCTGGCCGAGGCGGTGCGGATGCTGCTGTGGTAGCCGGCCGCCTCCTGGAGAGGAGCCAAGCTGGTTTGCTTGAGGTCCTCGAGAAGAAGATCCGCCAGCAAGGTAACCCGCTCTGTTAGCTTTTGCTCGACGACCAGGTCGCCTCCCAACAACCGGTGGTCCGGCAAAAAGTTGATCGTGCGGGGCTGAGTGTTGATGGCCGGGTCGAATCTGGCCAAGTCGGCGTTGGTAAGCAGCCCTGATTGGTTGTTAAACGTCTCGCCGAAGATCCGGAAGCGAGCGACAGTGTTCCGGCCGAAGGCCAAGGTGGTTCCCAGGCCGTACCGCCGGATGTCCTGGTTGATTGGTTCGGTTCGACCTCGCCAGCGAGAGTCCTCCCAGCCAACGGGAACGACGAGGTCTTCGGCAATTCCGAACATCCAGTTGAACTGGCGATAGCCGCGGTAGTTGCGGCGGCCCAACTCGAAGTGCACGTCGCGCACGAAGCGCAAGCCCGGCCTCCAGGAGGCCGGATCGAGGTGGAGGTCCAGGCGGAACTCGCCCCGCCGCCGCCGCAAGAAGTCGTTCGGGGGGATCCCGTCATTGAAAAACCGCGCGTAACTGATGCTCTCGGGCGCCGTTGGCGGCGCGAACTCCTCGAAACCCCGCTGGTAGTCGCTCCAGGTCAGGTCGAACCGCAGACCGGTGGCAGGCGCCAGGCGCAGGAACCACTGGTCATTCATTAGGAAAGGGTTGACATGCCGGAGCTCGAAGTAGGGAACTCCTCCGCCGGGCCTGTGAACGGTGAAGCCAAATGCATTGATGGTTTCGGCCAGCCGGTCGACTGTCTTGTCGTTGGGCGGCCGCAAGGTCTGGTAACGCTGCAAGTAACCCTGATCGCCGCTGAAGCGATAGAAACGGGGCATGATGCGCAGGTATCCACTGGTCTGGGGTCCGGTGCCGTCGGCGGAGGGCGCCTGCCCGGCGGCCGACTCCAGCGCCAGAAAAAGCAACGCAACGGCCATCAGGGCTTCTCGGAATCTGCTGCCAGTCATCGGCCCATCACCCCCTGTCCGCCGGTCATCTCTTCAAGTGCCTGTCTTCGTGCGACCCGTGGACGGCCCCGTGGCATGCCGTGCAGCGGCTCAAAAAGGCGCGCGAGAACCTCGTGCCGCCGACCTCGGCGCCGTGACGATCCTCCGACAGCGAGTGGCAACTGAGACATAGAAAAGGCTGCGCGCTCTTGGTGAGGCCCGCAGAGACCGAGCCGTGGGACGCGTGACAAGAGAGGCAGTCTTCGGCCGCCGGCGGATGCTCGTAGGCCCAGGGCCCGCGCTTGTCCTGGTGGCAGGACTGGCACTGGGCGTTGGTGCGGCGCGACTCGACCGGCTCCGGTTGGTGAGGATTGTGGCACGAGGCGCAGGAGAGACCCTGGGCGCCCAGCGGGTGCCGGTGCGGCATTCGAAACTGGCCGCGAATGTCGGCATGGCACGAGAGACACAGCTCGCTGGTTTCTGATTTCAAATGCCGTCCGGATCGAACCGGCCGGTCTTCAAAACTTCGAAGCGCAGCGCCTCGAGGCTGCGCGGATGCTGCGACGTGGGCGCTCGCGTGGCAATCCGTGCAGGCCACGCCGTTGCGGCCGTGGGAGCTCCGCAGAAAGCCTGCTACCTTCGTGTCGTCGCGGTGGCAGGACAGGCATGCGGTGTTGGACCGGCCGGATTCGCCGTGCGCAAAGGTCACCAGGCCGCTCTTGCTGGTCGGATCTTCCGCATGTTGCAGGCCTGGACCGTGGCAGGACTCGCAGCCGGCGGCACGTTCCGCCCAGCCTCGCTGCTCGGCCGCCTTGAAGTGGATATCCCGCTGAAACAGCCTGTGCTGGTCCTGGTGGCACGCCTGGCACTTTTCCGACCCGGCGTATCCAGTTTTTGCCGCGCCCGACTGAGCAGAGAAACCGGCGGTGGCGATGGAGAATCCGGTGGCCACGATCGCAGCGCACAGCGTGAAACGCAAGATGAATCCGGGTCTCAAGCCGTCCCCCCGCTCAAGCTGGTTTCAGCGTGACCATAGTGTCGTAGAAAACCGCGCTGCCTCCCACCACGTCACTCAGGCAGGTGGTGCGCAGATAGTTGTCCAGCCGCATGGCGGCGTTCGCATGCACACCTGCGGCGCGCCGCCGGTCGCCGCGCACGAGATTTCCGTCGATGACCTGGTCGTTGGCGCCGTAGGCCCAGTGGCCATAGCCGAGACTGAAGGTAACGATGCCTGGGCGGATGCCCTCAGTCGCTTTGATTCGGCCGACAATGGGAACCTTCACGCCGTTGCCCAGGTCCCAGACCCCTTCCAGGTTGGTGGCGGAAATGACCCGCGCGCGGGAACCATCCGTCAGCCCCAACCGCTTGGCGTCGTTGGGGTGCAACTCCAGAAAGTTCTCCGGCTGCCGGTCCAAAAGCCAGTAGTTCGAGACTGTCCGGCTCTTTGTTTGGAGCATGGTGCGATGCGTAATGAGCTGCAGATCGTAACCTTCGTCTCGGATGGGTCTCCCCAAAGCGTCGGCGATGGGGATCAGCGCCGCGTGAGCCTTGAGCCATTCACCCGTCATGGAGTTTCGCGTGGTGGCTGCCTTCTCCAGGTAGAGGTTGACCATCTTGCCGTACTTGAGCCTGACCTGGCCGCCGCTCCACCCGTCGGCGTGGGCCCACCACCGGCCGCCTCGGTTGAGAACATAGATGACCTTGCGCCACCAGTTGGGACTTACCGTTCGCTCCCATTTTTCCGGATCAAACATGCTCTTGGGCAGATGGCTCGTGCCTTCAGGAAGATTTCCACTTCCTCGTCGCTGGCGTCCGGCGCGATGTCGGATGTACTCTCGCCGAAGGCGACGTTGGCGACCATCTTGAGATAGAAGTCTTCGGGCCGCACCAGGTCGGGCCCCCGGAAACCACCCGGGCCGAATCCCGGCAGTCCGAGCCGTTCGGCGATCGCGAGGAAAACAGCTTCCATGGAAATCGGCATCTCCTCGCCAAAGACCCGGACGGTCTCGTTGGGCGACGGGATCGCCGGCTGGCGAACCGGCGATACGCGGTGCACGATCGAGGGATGTGTGCGGTGAAACTCCCAACGTTCCAGAAAAGTGAGATCCGGAAAGATGTAGTCGGCGTAAAGGCTGTGTTCGCTGATGACAATATCGGACGTGACGAACAGCGGGATCTTGCTGGTGTCGGCCAGGATGGGAATCAAGGCGTTCCCGGCGGGCAGCGAGTAGACCGGCGCTCCCATGTACAAGAAAAGGGCTTTGATGGGGTACGGATACCCGTCGCCGATGGAGGGAATCACCTCCTGGTAGACATCGCTGGCCAGCGGATACCACGGACGCAACGCCGGGTACCCTGCGAATATCGTGCTCTTCTCGTAGCTGGACTCGTGGCGAATGATGCTGATGCCGAAAGGCGTTATCCTGCGGGGGTGATCCCCCAGTTGGAACGGCCGGCCCGTGCCTCCGGTTTCTGAAAAGGTGCCCCCGTTGTAGATCAGCCCTCCCTGCCAGTCCAGGTTGCCAATGAGAATGTTAAGGGTGTAGGTCGCCAGGACGTTGTAGAAACCGTTGGTGTGTTGCGAGACGCCGCGATGAATCTCCACCACCGCTCGCTTGCCGTGCGACGTGAATTCTCGTGCCAGCTCCACGATGTCGGCGGGGGCCAGATCGCAGATCGCGGCCCACTCGACTAGCGACCTGGATGACGCTTCCTCCCACAGGATCTGGAGAGCGCTCTTGACCGGAATACCGTTGATTGCCGTCTGAACAAACAAGTCGCCTTCGGCGGGGGTTTGCGCGTCGTCGGACTGAATGGGGATAGCGCGGTCTGCCCGGAGGCACACGAAGGTATCGTCGTCGCCAGGCAGGCCGATCTCGGCGGCGCGCAGGCACTTTCCCGGCCGGCCGTCGGACTCGATCTTGACCAGCCACGCAGCGTTGGACCAGGAAGCTTCGCCATCCGCGGTCGCCGCCGCCCGGTTGGCATTCTCCAGGAACCGCCGGTCGAAGCGGTTGTTCTCCAGGATCCAGCGGATCATTGCCATGGCGAGGGCGGCGTCGGTACCGGGCTTGATCGGCAACCACCGCCAGGCCTTGGAGGCAATCGTGGAGAATCGCGGGTTCACCGAGGCGACCTTCAGTCGGCCCTGCACGATGCCGCGCATGATCTTGGGAGTTTTCAGCGGGGGGCCATAATTGGCGTCCAACGGGTCCATGCCCCAGTAGATGATGAATTCCGCAAAGGAAGTGTCCGCCATCCAGTAGGTTTTGACGCCGCCTGTAAACTTGCCGCCGCTGGGCTGTTCCGACATGGCTTTCGCCGCAAAGTAGATCGAACCCTGGCACACCGTGGTGTGACCGTGGTAGTTAGTCGAGCCGAAGCTGTCCCGGACAAAGCGCGTGAAGAAATCGCCGCGGCCAGCTTTGACGCGACCGAAATTGAACACAAACTGGTTGTTCTTGGGTCCGAAATCGGGGTGATCCGGGTCGATCAGCAGATCGAGGTGCTGGGCGTGTTTGGTCTTGAATTCTTCGAGTGTGATCTTCCTGTCTTGCAGCAGGACCACGTCGGCGGCCATGGCGGTTGCCACGGCGGGGTCGCGGAGGGCCCACAGCTCGCGGAGCCCAGGTGTGCCAGGAAAACCGCCACCCTCGACGACCTCGGCAACGGCCTGGTCAAACGGAATCGAAATCCACTGGTTCTCGCCTCTCCGGCCCGCTCGCTTCAGGACGCGGGTGACCCGGTACGGATCATAGGCGACTTGAATTCCGGCCTGGCCCTTGGGGCAGATGTGGCCGTTGATGCGCGCCGCCGCTGCTACCGGCGTGGACCAGGGAATGTGGGGATCCATCGCTCTCGGCGCATAAGGATTCCCATCGACCTTGACCGCCACTCCGTTCTGGATCCGGACCTTGGTCTCGCAACCGACATTGCAATTGAGACAGGTCGTGTAGATATAGTCAGCCGCCGATGCGCCAGCCGCAGCGGGAGCAGGAGCGGCGCCCTCCATGGCGCCTCCGAGACAAACCCCGCCCCCGAGCAACCCGCCGGCTTTGAATAGTTCGCGACGGCCTGGGTCAGTCGGCTTGGTCCCTGTCATTCGGCTCCTCCTCAGTGGCAAGTAGCGCAAGAATACTGGCGGACCTGGAGCAGCTTTTCCTCGACGTAGTAAACCCGCGGCTGAATGCCCAGCTCCTGGTGGACCCGCATCATCCGGTGGGTCCGCATCATTTCGCTGGCCAAGCTCGAAGGATCTGCGGCATCGCCGAAGTACATCGCGCCGCCGATGCAGGTGGAAACGCAGGCCGGCAACGTAGCGGCCTCCACCAAGTCCACGCAGAAATGGCACTTGCGGGCGGCACCTTGGAGTGTGGCGCCTTCGTTGCGGTTCCAAGTCTGCCCCAGAATGGTGAACGACCGTTTCTCGTAGGGTTGGACCTCAGGGGTTCCGTCCGTGAAGCGCTTGCCTTCGTCTACATGGACGGCCCTATAGGGACAGGCCTCGACCACGGCCTGCGCATACTGCCCCCGCAACCGCACATGGTCAAACTCCACGATGCCGTCAGCGCGCTTCCGGATCATCCCGGCCGGAACGGCCCGCGCGCAGGGGGGATCGTCGCATTGCACGCAGTTGGTCGGCATGAAGATGTTGGCCACGAAGGGAAAAGAACCCGCCAGCGCCTCGGGCACCCGCCGATAGGAACCCTCCGGGCCCGTGACATTCTCCGCACGGCAGGCGATAACGCAGGCCTGGCAGCCACTGCACTTGCGCGTGTCCACCAGCATGACCCAGCGCCGCGACTCCATGGGTCGGGCCAGCGCCCGATCCAGGTCCTGCTGCATCCGGATCAGTTCGTTGCCCGGAACCTCGGGTAAAGCGCTATGCACTCCCCGAAGCGCGCCGGCGCGAGCCTCCCGCGCCAGTCGCCGGCTGAGCAACGCCGCCAGCCCGGCCCCAGTCAGGGTCATCCAGCGGAAGAAGGTTCTGCGTCCGCTGCGGGCTTCCGATGTGTCCTTCGGTTGCTCGGAAACCATGGGTGAAACGCCCCCTTCTCAGTTGTTGCAGGTGACCTGTTGCATTTTGGTGACCAGGCAAGGGATCTCCCTCTGGAACGCGTTTCCCGACTGGATCGGTTGGGGTATTTGCCCCCACTTGGGTCTTTTCACGCCGGGTCTTTTCACACACCCGGTCGAGTGGGTAGCGCTGCAAGATTTCGGTTGCTCGGGATTGGCTTTTTGGTCATATCGCCCGGCGCAACGGCGGACGCGTAGGATTACCGGTTCAGATAAGCGATCAGGTCGGCCATCTCGGTCCCCGTGAAGGATGGCCACTGGAGCCCGCGCTTTTCCAGTTGCTCGAGCATCTGAGGCCCGTGCTTCCAGGAGGCGCTGGTGAAGGCCGGCGGCGAGAAGCGGCCGCGGAGGCCGGCCAGCGCCGGTCCGGGACCGGCCTCATGACAGCCGGCACACTGGCGAGACCGATAGAGGCGAGCGCCCCGCGACGGGTTGCCGCGCTCCTGGAAGTATTGCTTCTCGAACAGGTACGCCAGCAGGTCCCTCATCTGGTCGCCCTGGAAGGGGAAAATGTCCGCGCTGAGGCGCTCGGCGCGGCGGCGCATCCTGGGAGCGTGATTCCACATCGAAACGGCGAATTCGGTGAGAGTGTGGAATCGGCGGGTGCGGCCGAGCAAGTCGAAGCGGCCGGGGGAGGCGGGTTCTCCGACGGTGTGGCACCGCGTGCATCCCTGCGACTCAAAAAGGCGGGCGCCGGTGACCGGATCTCCGAAACGCAGAGACGGCGGAGAGAGGCGCCCACCGGGGAGGTTCTGTACGTAGACCATCAGGTCGACCAACTGCTGCACGGAAAGCTCCGGCCAACGGATGCCCGCCGCTCGCGCTTCGCGGGTCATGGCGCCGGTGTGATTCCACATCTGCTGCACCCACTGGATCGGATCGGTTGGGGCGCGCCAGGCCGAGACCGGTGGCCCGGCTCCGCCTTCGCGATGGCATGCGGCGCAGCCGGCCGAAGTGAGCACCTGTATCCCGCGTCCCGCATCGCCGGCGGGGTCGAAGTAGCGCAACGCGTAAAAATAGGCGAACAGGTCGGCTACCTCAGCAGGCTCCAGCTTGGGAAGCGGCAGAGTGCGGGCTGCCATGGCCTGCCACATGGCCGGAGCGTGATTCCACATGGAGGCCGCAAGGGCCGACGGAGTGAACTCGCGCGTCGGGCGTCGGGCCAAGTCCGGCGCGCCTGAACCGCCCACGCTGTTGATCGAGTGGCAGAGGACACATCGGTGCTGCTCGAACAGTTGAACGCCGCGCCGGGCGTCGCCGGGGCGGTCCTGTGCCCAGGCTGCCGCAGCCAGTAGCATCATCGCCAGAGCAGTCCTCATAGCCGCCTACCTCCCGATTCGCAGCCCGGTCGCAAACACGTGCGTATGGAAATTCTCAAACGCATACAGCGGCGCGTCGAATCCGTACCAGCGCCATTCCGCGGTCCAGATCAGGCGATTGCGCACCGGGACGATCGCGCGCGCATGCGGCTGGTAGTAACGCACGGGGCGGCTGCCGGCGGTGACCGAAAGGCTTCCCCCGAGGTTCACACGGAACCCGCGCCACACCTGGACGTCGGCGCTGGCTCCGCCGTGGTGAACGTCGTCGCGGTATCGCGAGAGCTCTAACGCCCGATCCTGCGGGGCGAGAAACGGAATGCTGCCGCGAACGGTTGCCCGCGTGTAGTCCACGAGCAAGCTCCAGCGGTTGCCGTCGTTGGGCGTGAAGTAGAGCGCCAGCGCGCTCTGCCGGCTTTGGTAGTCCAGGTTCACGCCCAGGGCGGGGTTGCGGTTGTTCAAGATGGCGAACGATCCCGTCGCAGACAGCGACTTCACTATGCGGTAGCGCCCGCGCAGCTTCCCGCGCTGATAGTCAGCCAGGTCCGTGCGGAAAAACGTCCGGTCCCCGGCGGCGGCTTCCAGGTCGACGTTTACATCGATGCGCGATCCGAGGCGCACGCTGGCGCCGGCCAGAGCCACCTGCCGGCGCAACTGGGCCGGCCGCGCGTCGGGACCCAGCGTTGGGGCGCGAGCCGTCGCGTCCCCCCACTGGTAGCGGTGCCCGCCGCGTAGGCTCAGGAATGCTCCTACGTCGACAATTGCGTCTACCTGGTGCTGGTTGTAATTCAACACCAGGCGGTCGGACACGGCGACCTCAGTCGCGATCGGGCCGGCGGCAGTGGTCAGCGTTCGACCCAGGAGCGATCCAGCCGAGATGTGGAAACGATCCGTGAGCCAGGACTGGATCACCCGCAAGCGCCGCGCCGGACGGATCTCCGTGGCCCAACTTCCCAAGGAGTGGGGCCGGCTCGCCTCGCCCACAGATCGATCGAGCTGGCCGGTGAAGATCTGAAGCGTGCTGAGCAACAGAAAATTGCCCGCATTCTGCTGGATGTAGTTCACGTCGATCGACGGCTTGCTGTACAGAAACTGGCCGGAAAAATTCAGCCTCGTGAATGGCCGCCCTTCGATGACAGCCCGGCTGAAGATCCCGCCGCCGCGCGCGCCGTAGGCCTGGCGGAGATCGCGCAGCAGGATGTCTTGGCCGGCGAGCGGCGTGGTTCGGTTGCCGGGGTTGATCCCGTCGGCGAAGCCGACTTCCTGGTCGTCCTTGAACGTCGTTGCCCCCTGCTCCAGCGTCACGTTCAGCCGGGCAAAGTTCAGGCGGAGCCCGCCACGGTATGAGTCGGTTGCATCCCGCAGGCGGGTGGCGACGGGGAACTCGTTGCCGTCGGTGACGAATGTTGTGACTCCTCGTCCGAAGCCGGAGCTGCGATAGTAGGCCAGGTACGGCGTGATGCGGGTTCTCGGCCACAGTTCGAGCTCCGCATCGATCAGCCGGCGCGTTGTATCGAGCGAGCGCTGGCTGAACAGCACGCCCTGGCCCAAGAGCGGGTTGGCGAACGAAGGGAGCGAGTTGAAGTAGCTGACGTTGCGATAGTCGAGGCGGAAGGCATAGGCGCCTCTACGCGCGACGTCGACGCGTGCCGTGTTATACGGATCGCCGCCCCAAGCCCAGACACGAATGTCGATGCGGTCGTACAGCTTGCCCCCCGGACGCCGGATGCTGGTCTCCGCTCCGAACAGCTTCGGTCCTGCGCCCAGATTGACGAGGCTGCGGTAGACGTCCTGGCTACCGCCGGCGCCGGCCAGCCAGCGATAGCCCAGATCGACGCTTCCGGTAATCTGTTTCTCCACGATGGCGGGAGCGGGAGTCTCCTGAGCCTGGGCCAGACCGGCCAGGACGAGAATCGGGATGGCGCTGCCTGGCCTCATCGCAACAGGTCCCTGCTGACAAACGATCCGTGAATCCTGGAGTGACAGATGGTGCAGTTGCGGAAGCGGGCGCTGCGCAGGTCGTGGAACGCGGGCGGTGTGCCGCCCGCCCGGGTGAGCGTGGTCGTATGGCACTCCAGGCACAGCCGGCTCTGGTCCGGACGCGTGAGCATCCGCGGATTGGCGGACCCGTGGGGCTCATGACAACTGGAGCAGGCGCTCAACCGAACCGGCGCGTGCTCGAAGGGGAAGGGCCCGCGCTTGTCCGAGTGGCACTTCAGGCACCCGCTGTCGTTTGCCGAGACGCGCCGCAGGTCAGCCCGGCCCGGAGTTTCGCCATGGGGATTGTGGCAGTCGACGCACTCGACCGCGCCTTCGCTGAGCTTATGTCGATAGGGCCGGTTGAACTCCGCTTTTACGTTGAGATGGCATTGCTGGCACAGAGCGTTGGACTCGACACGAAGCAACGGACGGCGGACAAACTGATGGACGGTGTGACACCCGGTGCAACTGAGCTGGTTGCGAGTGTGGGAACCGGACAGGCGACCGGCATGCGTGGCGTCGCCGGCGTGGCACTGCAAGCACACCGCATTCACGCGGTCCGCAGGCGGAGCTACCGGGTTACGCACAGAGCCCCCGAAGAAGAAGATGTCCTTCGCCTCCCCGGCCTCCGAATGAGTTTTGCCGGGGCCGTGGCAGGACTCGCAGCCGCGATTCTTCCATTCCCGGCTGGGAACAGTCTTGATTCTCCCGTCGTCGACGGAAAAGTGGGGGTTGCGCCGGAAGGTGCCGCCGATTTCCTCGTGGCAGATCCGGCAGTATTCCGACCCCACGTACCCCTCCGGCATTGGGGGCGACGGGACCTGAGCCGCGCCCCGAACCCAGAACGTGGTCAACAGGAGGAGTATGAGAATCCGACCCGATGACTGTGCCATTGTCTAGCCGGCCAAGCTCAGAAGTAGCAACAAGGCTGCCAGAGGGCCCCGCGAGTGCTAGGATCCCCCAAAGTTCCCCTCTACAATAACATACTGACGTTCGCCGGCAGGTCGTTGCGCAGTTTCTTATGGGAGACAGCGGCAATTAGCCCAACGTTGGGACGTAAGACCCAGACTTCCGCGCCCGATCGCCCAGTTCGGCGGTTCACGTGCTACCAGCAATCTGGTATCAAGGGGAGGTGTGTATGAGCGGAGATTCCATTATGCGGATTGCGCTGGTCTGGTTAGTGTCGGTATCCGCGATGGCTGCCGAGCTAACCCAGGCGGAGAAAGAAGCCTTCCTGCGGAACGCCAGAATCGTCAAAAAGTGGCACACCCCCAGGGGTGTCGCCAATCCCTGGCAGGCCATTCTTGACGACGGGACGATGCAGCACGACGCGCATATCCAGACGGTCGACGTCCGCAAGGACACCCATCAGACGGCGCGCGGTGTGGAATTCGATTTCCGGGACAGCTACAAGTACAACATAGCTGCCTACGAGCTGGCCAAGATTCTGGAACTGGACATGGTGCCGCCCTCGGTGGAGCGGAAGGTGACCGGGCAGGACGCCGCTGTCACCTGGTGGGTGGATAACAAGAAGTTCGACGAGGTGGATCGCATCCTGCGAAAGATCGAGCCGGCCGACCGGGAGGGCTGGGAGAAGCAGATGCACGTGGTCCGCGTTTTCGATCAGTTGATCTGCAACACCGACCGCAACCGCGGCAACCTGGTCATCACCAACGACTGGCAGGTTTTCATGATCGACCACACCCGTGCCTTCCGGAAGAATCATGATCTGCTGGACGCCAAGAGCCTGGGGCAGTGTGACCGCCGGTTGCTGGCCAAGTTGCGCGAGTTGTCCAGACCCGTCCTGACCGAACACCTCGGCAAACACCTGACGGGTCCGGAAATTGACGGGATCTGGGCGCGGCGTGAGAAAATCGTGAAATTCTTTGACGATGAGCTCGCCAGGAAGGGCCCGGAAAGGGTGCTTTTCGACTTGGCCGGCGTGAGGAAGTAGCGCCTTGTCACCTCGCGTGAGTCCGGTTGATCGAAAAGTCTGCGGCTGATTCGAGTGCAGTTACCGAGCCGCGCGCGTCAGCAAGCGGTCTTTGTTACGAACTTCGCCCAGCCTCGACGTATTCGTCAGTGCGTGGGAGGCAGCCGGGCGACCGGTGTGGCACGACAGGCACGCTGCCGTGATCGGCTCCTGCGGGTTCAGCAGGTCACGCGGAGCCTGTGAAGGCAACAGGCCCTCCCGCAAAGGCAACTGCTCGGAAAGGGTGCTTTTCGACTTGGCCAGCGTGAGAAAGTAGCGGCTTGTCACCTCGCGTGAGCCCGGTTGATCGAAAAGTCTGCGTTCGGCCCGTGACAGGTCGCGCAGGCTTCGCCCAGCCTCGACGTATTCGTCAGTGCGTGGGAAGCAGCCGGGCGACCGGTGTGGCACGACAGGCACGCTGCCGTGATCGGCTCCTGCGGATTCAGCAGGTCCCGCGGAGCCTGTGAGGGCAGCAGGCCCTCCCGCAATGGCAACTGCTCGGAGTTGTTCACGTGACAAGCCGAGCAGTTGCGCCGGTCGCCCGGGAATCCGACCTTGTTGTAGTTGTGCGGCACGTTGCCGAAACCGAAGACGGTGAAATCCGAGCTGAGCTCCTTGCCGGTGTGAATCTTGTGGATCAGGGTCTTGAAGTGAACGCTTTCGGGCGGCTGCTGATCGGCCGGCCGCCGCGCCGTGTCGGTCTGGTTGGCATTGTGGCAGGTGACGCAATGCTCGACCTGGTTGCGGTTGGAGCCGTGGACCTCGAGGAAAGAGTGGCAGGTGTTGCATTTCTCCTGCGAAACCACCGCCCGGCGCGGCGCCGCGGTCGAATCGGTCACCGCAAAGTAGAACACCTTGTTGATGCCCGCGTCGCGCACGGTCATCTCCTTGCGCGTGCCTTCCAGCAGCGTGACGTTACGATAGCCCTCGATGCCGACGGCGTAGGTGCCGCGCGCGTCTTCGGGGATGGCCTGCTGGAAAGTGTACCGGTAGGCGCCTTCGGGTCCGGTGGCCGCGCGGGCGTCCTCGGTGAAGAAGCCGGGGTAATCGTAGGTAGAGCCGCCCGCCACGAATCGCAAGCTGTTCATCTGGGAAGGCAGGATGGGTTTGCCCGAACGCTCGCGGATGCTGAAGGTGATGGTCGGCTTCCTGCCAGGGGCGCCGTCGTCCACGCGCAGGATTTCGAAGGTCGTGCCCGGAAGCGCCTGGGAGTGGGTCGGAATGGTGTGGGCGCCGCGGATGGAGGCGTCGAATTCCAGCTCGCCCTGTGGGGTGTGACAAGCGGCGCACTGGTTGTCGGAGACCTGTGGGAGGTCGACGTGGTTGGCGCCGGTGGCAAAGTTCACGTCGTCGTGGCAGGCGCCGCAGGTGGCTCGCGTCGGCTTGGTCAGGTAGTTCGCCGCCTGGGCGCCGGCGTTGGCGCCGCTTTGCACGTGGCAGGTCTCGCAGCGGCGTGCGTCAGCGGGAAAGCGGACTTCGGAAAAATCAAACACCCGCTGCTGATTCCCGATGATCCGATAAGGCGTGCCGGCCTGGACGCTGGGCAGGTCCGCGCCCATATGGATCCTGTGTACCATCACCGGCAGGTTCACGGTATTGCCGGTATCGGGATCGCTGGTCTGCGGGGAGTGGCAGAGAACGCACAGCTCGACGCTGCGGCGGGATCCGCCGTGCTCGCCAAGCTGATCGTGGCAGCGGTTGCAGGTTTCGGTACGCACGATGTCACGCCGGTTGCGCACCGGCGAGCCGTCCGGCACGAAGTGGAACACGTCGTCGTCATACTGCGTCCCCAGGTTGAACTCGCTCAGGTTCCGCGAGGAGTAGACGCCGATGGTGTGGGTGGCCGCGCGGTCGATGGTCTGCGGCGCGCGGGTGCTGAAGGTGTATGTGTATTCGCCCTCGGCAACCTGTTGGTAAGCGCCGGCCGGCGAGTCGGAACCCGCTTGCGTGGCGCTTCGCTGCGTGATGGGGCTGGTCTGAACGCGGGTCGTGTAAGCGGTGTATTGTGCCTGCGCGGCCGGCAGTACCGCCGCGACGAAGCTGGTCGATACCGTGCCCGGGGTGAGGACTCCGAGGCGGTCGAGCGGCACACCGCGGGGATCGGTCACCCGGAACCGCGCCTGAACGCGTCCCTCGCTGTCGATGGTCGCCGACAGGATTCTCACCTGCAACCCGGGACGGACGAAAGCAAGCTGGGCCGGGTCCAGATAGTAGGCTTTCTGGTTGACCGTGAACGCGGCCTTTGCTCGGCCACCGAGACGGCCAAGCCGATGAGCACCGCTGTGGCGGCAAGGAATCTCGGTGTTAGTGGCGTCATGGCTCGTAGCTCCCGCTCCGTGTGTATTGTACTGCACGGAAGATGCCAGGGTCAAATCGTTGACTGCGATAAGCGCGGGCTCGTGGGGAGTGGGTTAAAACCCCCGTTCCTGAGAGTGGAAACCCAGGCGCCAGGGCCCCAGGTGCCGGTTTTGCTGCCTTTCCTCATGGCCATTCGATTGCGTTTCCCGGCCACGGGAGGATGCAATGTTGCCCTCGAAGACTGTCATCTCGGTGGGTGTGGACCTGCCAGCGCACCTGCCCGGTCTTCAATCAGCATTTCAGCTTATTCAGGCGGAGAGTCCGGAAGAGTTGCTGCCGGCGCTCGAAAGGGCCGATGAGGCCGCTATTGTGGTCTATCATCGCCCGGAAGCGAACGCGGCACGTCGGGTGCTCGAAGCCGTTTCCCGGCAGGGCCTCAATACCCCCGTCATCGTCGTGGTGGAGCAACTCGACATGGAGGAGTACATCCAGTTGATGTGGGAAGGAGCTTACGACTATTTCGAGCTCGACGGCGATCCCAGGTGGATCGAGCGGGCCGTTTACTCCGCCATGGGTATGGCTTCAGTTGCGGCGGCCTGAGCCGTTAGTGTAGCAGCCCGCGGACTCCCACAAGCCCCTAGCCCTTGACGTGGCACTTCTGGCAGTTGGCCTTGGACTCGAAGGACTTCCCTCCTGTCACGTGGCATGCGGCGCAGGAGGCCTTCTTTGCCTCGGCGTCCTTGTGCATATTGGTCTTGAAGTTCAGCGGCGCGGTCGACTCTTGTTGGAACAGCTTGTCGTGGCAGACCTTGCAGTCGGTCTTCTCCCGTTCCACGTGCTTGGCATGGTCGAAGGTGACGTTGCCCAGCGCCGACTTGAACACCAGCTTGTCCGGCGGTTTCTTCTGAGTCTGAGCCGTCAAGAGAACTAATCCCGTCATCAGGAGAAACCCACCGAGCAAAGCCGGAACGCGTTTCATTTGCAGCCTCCAGAGATCTTTTATAGCATCTCTGTTGCACGCTGCATGCCGTCCTGGCTGGTACGCAGATTGCAAGTTCCAGGTTGGGACCTGACCCGTGAGGCAGAAGATTCAACTGGCGCTGAGCAATTCGGGCTACCGTGAAGCGCTGCGGAGCTCCCTGGTCGGGGACCGGGCGTTCCGGGATTGTGAGGTGGAGCCCGTGTGGACTCCGGAGCCCTCGAAAGCCGATGTTCTCGTGGTCGACTCCGCGGCCTTCGATCGCCTGGCCACCCCGCTGCTCCATCCGGAGCGGATCGTTCTTATTACTCAGCACAATCCGAAACACCTGACACGAGCGTGGAATGCGGGGATCGTATCGGTAATCGGCGACCACGAACCCGTCAGCACGGCGATGCTGGCGATTCTGGCGGCGCGATATCGGGCGTGCAAATGCGTCGCGTGAGGACGGCGTGCGCGGTTATCGTGTGGCTGGCGGCTTCCTTCGTCGCGGCGGCCCAATCCTGCGACAGTTGCCATGACCAGGCCGGCAAGCTTCCCGGCACGGCCCACGCAGCTCAAGCCTGCGCCACCTGCCACCCGGCGCGCGAAAAATACCCACATCCCGAGGGCGGTGTGACGCTGTCCTGTGAAACCTGCCACTCCGCCGAAGCCGATCAGACGGCGATCGGCGTCCATGGGAGGGCGCGAAAGCAGGGGAACCAGGCGGCCCCGGATTGCGGCACGTGTCACAGCGGCGCCCACGAGGTGGCGCAGCCGGGCACCACCGTGTTCCGGCGCCAAATCGCCCAGACCTGCGGGATGTGCCACAGCGATCAGGCCCGGCAATTCAAGGCCGGCGTGCACGGGGCGGCAGTGGAGCGCGGGGTCCGGGACGCTCCCGTCTGCACGGACTGCCACGGCGAGCACGCAACCGTGAAGCCACCGGCGCGAACGATACGGGAAACCTGCTCGCGTTGTCACGGAAATGTCGAGTTCACGGCGAAGTTCGGCCTTCCGGCCGACCGCGTAGTCAGTTACGAAGCGAGCTTTCACGGTCTGGCCGCCGAGACGGGATCGCAGACGGTGGCCAACTGCGGCAGTTGCCATGGGGTTCACCAGATCCTGCCGTCGTCGGATCCCACCTCCAGCATCCACTCCGCCAACCTGCCGGCCACTTGCGGCTCCTGCCATCCCGGAGCCGGACGCCGCTTTTCTCTGGGACCGGTGCACGTCGTGGAAGGTCGCGGCGAGGCTGGGGTCGTCAGGGTGGTTCGCAGTTTCTACATCGGTGTCATCCTCCTCGTGATCGGCTTGATGCTGCTGCACAACGCCGGCGACTGGGTCCGCAAGGCCGGCCGACGGACCACCCCGCCGCCGGCGACCACGGCGGAAGTGCGAATGTTCCCTGTCGAGCGAGTGCAGCACGGCTTGCTGGTCGTTTCTTTTGTTGTGCTCGCCTGGACGGGTTTCGCGCTCAAGTACCCGGACCAGTTCTGGGCCCGCCCCCTGGTTGCCTGGGAATCCTCCTGGCCGGTTCGCGGTACGGTACACCGGGTGGCGGCCGGAGTGTTCCTGGCGACCGCCGCCCTGCACCTGATCTCGCTGCTGGTTAGCGCCCGGCTGCGCGAGCACTGGATGTCGCTGGCGCCGCGGTACTCGGACTTGCACGAGGCAATGGCGACGTTCGCCTACAACCTCGGACTCCGGCGCCGGAAGCCGGCGCTCTCCGCGCATTCCTATGTTGAGAAAACTGAGTACTGGGCCCTGGTGTGGGGCGCTGCGATCATGTCGGCGACTGGTGTCGTTTTGTGGGCCAATACGTTCTTTCTCGCCTGGCTGCCCAAGACGGCGATGGACCTGGCGACAGTGATCCACTTTTACGAGGCCGTGCTGGCATCGCTGGCGATCGTGGTCTGGCACTTATATTTCGTAATTTTCGACCCTGATGTCTATCCGATGAATATGGCGTGGCTCAGTGGCCACGCGCAGCGAAGGGAGGGATTCGATGGCGGAACAGGAAACAACTGACGGCCGCCGGCGCCTGATCCGGGCCCTGCTCGGCAGCGGCTTTGCGGCCTCGATCGCGTCGTTTCTGTATCCGGCAGTCAGATTCATGGTGCCGCCCCAGGTGGCCGAATCAACGGTGAACCAGGTCTCGGCAGGTAAGGCGGACCTGAAGCCCAACAGCGCGCGGATCTTCCGCTTCGGGGCCAAGCCCGCGCTGCTGGTGCGCACCGCAACCGGCGAGTTTCGCGCATTCTCGGCGGTTTGCTCGCATTTGAACTGCACCGTCCAATACGACGACGAGAAGCGTCAGATCTGGTGCGCCTGCCACAACGGGCAGTTTGACCTGAACGGGAAGGTCACCGGCGGCCCGCCGCCGAGTCCGCTCGAACAGTACACGGCGCATGTTCAGGGTGACGAGGTGGTCGTGATTCGGGGCTGAGCCTATGTTCAGGCGCGCACTCGATTGGGTCGGCAACCGGGCGGGGCTGGAGGGAGCCCAGGACTTCCTGAAGCACAAGACGGTGCCAGTCCACTCGGGCACTATTTGGTACTACCTAGGCGGCGTCACGCTGTTCCTGTTCGTCATCCAGGTCCTGACTGGAATGCTCCTGCTGCTCTACTACCGCCCCACTCCCACCGAGGCGTTCGAGAGCGTGCAATTCATCGTCACCCAGGTGGAGTTCGGGTGGCTGATCCGGTCGGTCCACAGTTGGGCGGCGAATCTGATGGTCCTGACGGCCCTCCTCCACATGTTCAGCGTGTTCTTCCTGAAGGCCTATCGCAAACCGCGTGAGCTGACGTGGCTGAGCGGAATGGCGCTGCTGTTGCTGACGTTTGCGTTCGGGTTCAGCGGATACCTGCTGCCGTGGAACACGCTGGCCTACTTTGCGACCAAGGTCGGCACCGACATGGCGGGCGCGGTGCCGGTAGTCGGGCGATTTCTGCGGCATTTCCTGCGGGGCGGCGAAGAGGTCACCGGGGCTACGCTGACCCGGTTCTTCGGGTTCCATGTGGCGGTGCTCCCAGGACTCACCACGCTGCTGCTGCTGCTCCATCTCGCGCTTGTTCAAAAGTGGGGAATCAGCTCGCCGAAGCGGCCGGGGGGGTCGGGGCCGGCCATGCCGTTCTACCCGAACTTCGTCCTGCGGGAACTGATCGGCTGGTACGGCGCGCTGGGGGTGCTGGGGATGCTCGCCGCGTTGTTTCCCTGGGAACTCGGCACGAAGGCCGATCCGTTCGCGTCGGCGCCGGCGGGCATCCGGCCGGAGTGGTATTTCCTGGCGGTGTTTTTTACCCTCAAGCTCATACCGGGCAAGGTGCTCATCTTCAATGGCGAGGCGCTCGGCATCCTGGTGTTCGGGCTGGCAGCGGTGGGCTGGATGCTGGTGCCGTTCTGGGACAACCGATCCGAGGACGAAAAGCGCCACCTGGCGCTTACCGGAGGGGGCGTCTTCGTGATCGCTTACCTGGCGGTGTTTTCAGCCCTGGGGTACTGGCGATGACAGCGATACGACTCGCGCTGCTCGGGGCCCTGGCAGGAGCGCTGGCGGCCCAGAGCGGAATGGATACTTGCGTCGGTTGTCACGGGGCGCTGGAAGGTCCCCTGGCAAAGCCGGCGGCTGCCTTCGAGGCCGATGTCCACAAGGCCAGAGGATTCTCCTGCGTGAACTGCCACGGCGGGGATCCGACGGTTCTCGACCCCGCGGCGTCGATGAGCCGGGCTCGCGGCTTCAAGGGCAAGATCGACCGCCGCGCGACGCCCGGCCTGTGCGCCAGTTGCCACAACGACGCGACGCTCATCCACCGGTTCAACCCCCGGCAACGAGTCGATCAGCTCGCGCAATACCGCACGAGCGTCCACGGCAGACGGCTGGCCGCGGGCGACACCCGCGTCGCCAATTGCGTCGATTGTCACGGCGTGCATGGCATCCGCGAGGTGCGCGATCCACTCTCGCCGGTGCACCCGCTGCGCCTGCCCGAAACCTGCGCCCGCTGCCACTCCGACAGCGATCGCATGAAGGGTTATGGGATCGTCACCGACCAATTCGAGAAGTACCGGCGGAGCGTCCACTGGGAAGCGCTGTCCCGGCGGGGAGACCTTTCCGCGCCAAGCTGCGCCACCTGTCACGGCAATCACGGCGCCGCCCCGCCCGGGGTCGCTACCGTGGTGCACGTTTGCGGCTCCTGCCACGTGGTGTTCGAGAACTTGTTCGCCAAAAGCCCGCACAAGAAGGCCTTCGACGAGTTGGGGATCCCGGGGTGTGTCGTCTGCCACGGCAACCACGAGGTTGCCAGGCCCACTATGGCGCTGGTGGGCGTGCAGCCGGGCTCCTTGTGCCTGAACTGCCACGGCGAAAGCGACAAGGGGCGCCAGGCGGCCGCGTTCATGCGTTCCCGCATAGACGAACTGGCCACGGCGCTCGACGGCTCGGAAGAGATTCTGAAGCGGGCCGAGCGCTCGGGCATGGAGGTCTCGCCGGCGCTCGTCGAGTTGAGCCACGGCCGTGAGAGCCTCATCCGGGCCAAGGTCGAGCTGCACGGCTTCGATCCGGTCTTGGTGGACGGGTCTGTGAAGAAGGGCCTCGGGATCGCTGCGGCGGCGCACCGCGCGGGCGAGAAGGCCCTCCAGGAACGGGATTTCCGCCGCAAAGGCCTCCTGATGTCGCTTGCTACCATTGCGGTGACAATGGCGGCGCTGTGGCTGGCGCTGCGGGAACTGGAGCGCCCAGGCAAGAAGGGTTAGTAGCCCCTGTCCCACCCTGATACTGTGGGTTGTCGTCGCCGGAGAACGAAGCTACATGAAGAGACTCTCGCCTCTCGTCCACCTCGCGAACAACCCGCTGAGCTTCCTCGGGGTCCTGCTCACCACCACGGGCGGAGTCGCCTGGCTGTTCGTTCTGCCCGTCCACGTTAGAGGGGGCGCCGTTCACCCCTATCTGGGCATCCTGTTCTTTCTGGCGCTTCCCCTGCTGTTCTTCACCGGCCTCGCCCTGATCCCGATTGGCATTCTTCTCCGCCGGCGCCGGGAGCGGCGGCGTGGCGTATTTCCACAGGAGTTCCTGCCGCTTGGATGGAGCAACCCCAGGTTTCGTCGCCTGGTAATCTTTGTCGCTTTGGCCACAGGAGCCAACATCATCATCGGCGGCCATTTCACTTACGCGGCGGTCAGCTACATGGACTCGGTGAACTTCTGCGGCCTGGCCTGCCACACGGTGATGAAGCCGCAGTTCACCGCCTACCAGAGCTCGCCTCACTTCCGCGTGGGCTGTGTCAGTTGCCACATTGGGGAAGGGGCCTCCTGGTTCGTCAGAAGCAAGCTGAGCGGGGTGCGGCAGGTGTTCGCCGTGACTCTGAATAGTTACTCGCGGCCGATCCCGACCCCGGTTCATGACCTGCGCCCGGCCCGCGAGACCTGTGAAACCTGCCACTGGCCGCAAAAATTCGGCGGCCACCGGCTGCGGATCATTCCCAAATTTGCCGAGGACGAGGCGAACACCGCCACCAAGACTGTGCTGCTGATGCGCATCGGCGGGGGACCCGACGGGGGCGGTATCCACGGCGTCCATCTGGGGCCGGGAGTGGCGATCGAATACGCGTCGGACCGGAGCCGGCAGAACATTCCCTGGGTCCGCTACACGGATTCCTCAGGTCGCGCCACCGAGTTTGCCGCCCAGGGATGGAACCGCGCGGAGTTGGGCAAACTCGAGCGGCGCGTCATGGACTGCGTGGACTGCCACAACCGGCCGACCCACACCTTCGAGCTGCCGGAGCCGGCACTCGACAAAGCACTGGCCGCGGGGCGGATCTCCCCGTCCCTGCCCATGATCAAGAAAGAAGGCTCGCGGATTTTGAAAACCGAATCCGCCGGCAGGATCCCGGCCGCGCTCGATCGGTTCTACGCGCGCCATTACCCCGCCGTGTATCAGGGCCGCCGGGAGGAGATCCGCAGAGCTGGACAGGCGCTGGTGGAGATCTTCAATCGCAACGTGTTTCCGGAAATGAAGGTCGCCTGGGGCGCCTACCCGAACAACATCGGCCACACCTACGTTCCGGGCTGTTTCCGCTGCCACGACGGCTCGCACGCCAGCGCGACCGGCAAGACCATCTCTCAGGACTGCAACTCCTGCCATCAATTGCTCGCCGTGGAGGAAGCCTCGCCCAAGATCCTCAGCGAGCTGGGCGTCGTCGGCGGCGGTCTCTAGAGAAGCTCAGCCCTCTTACCCGAGCACCACCCGGGCCACTTTCGCCACCCCCCAGGAGATCAGCCCGCAGGCCGGAAATGTCAGAACCCAGGCGGCAGCAATGTTCCGGCTCACCCCCCAGCGAACGGCCGACAAACGACGCGTGGCGCCTACGCCCATGATGGTCGTGTTGATCGTGTGTGTAGTGCTCAGAGGAATGCCTAACCGGGTGGCCAGCTCAATGGTCAGCGCGGCGGCGGTCTCCGCCGCAAAGCCGTGAACCGGCTTCAGGTTTGTCAGGCGCCGGCCCATGGTTTTCACAATGCGCCAGCCACCGACAGCGGTACCCAAAGCCATCGTGCCGGCGCACAACAGGATCACCCAAAGCGGAATCTGAAAGGCGGGCAGAATCCCGCTCAGAACCAGGACCATCGTGAACACACCGATGAACTTCTGGCCGTCATTAGAGCCATGGCTGAAAGCCATGAATGCCGCCGAGAGAACTTGCAGCTTCCCGAAGACTCGCCGGATCCGTTGAGGGTGTTGTTTGACGAGCAGGTTGTACAGGGTTGCCATCAAGACCAGGCCGCCGCTGAAGCCCAGAAAAGTGGAAAAGCCAAGACCGATGAAGGTCTTTCGCCAGCCGAACCAGAGAAGCGCATCCGGGCCGGCCGTGGCCAACGCCGCCCCCGTCAGCCCGGCAATGAGCGCGTGGGACTCGCTGGTGGGCAGGCCGAAGTACCAGGCCAGGGTGCTCCACAGAACGATTCCCACCATGGCCGCCCCCACCGTGTAGATATCGATGACCTCGGGCCGTACGATGCCTGTACCGATCGTGGCCGCCACGGCCGTTCCCGACAGCGTGCCAAGCAGGTTCAGTACGCTGGCCATCATGAGCGCGCGCGCGGGCGAGAGGACCCTGGTCGATACCACCGTGGCAATGGCGTTGGGGGCGTCGGTCCAGCCGTTGACGAACTCAGCAGCCAGGATCAGCGCCAGGACGAGCAATGTCGGGGCAGCAATCTCCATCGCGTGTCATCACCGGGAGCCCTTACCTGCCATCTCGTCGTGAGCGGCGGCCAGACTCCTCAGCTCCGCTGCGGCCTTGCGGCAATGCTCTGCGTAATAGTCGCAGTGCGCCGCGGTCTGGGGAGACATCGGATGCTTGGTCTCATGTATCGTCGGCCGCCTCCGGTACTCCGCTGCCAGAACCTCGTGTTCTTTTGCTTCCGCCTCATGTTGCGCGGCCTTCGCCGCGAAGTGCCGTGCAAGCTTCAGGTGATCCTGCGGCGTCTTGGCGTTCGCGAGCAGGGCCTTCACCACTTTCTTCGGTAGCAGACCCTCCGGCTGTAGCGCCGAAAGGCCGCCGCTGGAGACCGTCAGCAGCAGCGCCAGAAGCGCCAGCACCGCCCATGAGGGTTTGCCGGTCCATTTTGAATTGAGGGTTGCATTGGTCATTATGTTTGCCTCCTGTGGCTAATAATTGATTCAGAAAATGACACCCTAGACGCTGACCACCGGGCACGGGGACTCGCGGATCAGCGCGTAGGCATGAGTGCGGAGTCTGCCGAGCAGGCCGCTCTGCTCGCTGCGTCCAATTACCAGCAGGTCAGCGCTGGAATCGGTGAGGACGGCGGGGATGTAATCGGTCGGGGGGCCGCTGTGGATCCGGAGTTCCACGCGGCATCCGACTTTCCGGATCAGCTTCTCGGCCTGTTCGGTCGCCCACTGGTTCATCGCCCGGCCCCACTCGGCGCCCAAGACTTGTGGGTTGGGTTCGACTGGCGGCGTGGCGTGGACCAGGACAAGCTCCGCGTGGTAAGCGGCGGCGAACTCCGCGGCCCACCGCAGCACCTTCTCACTGTGAGGGCGCAGATCGACCGCGCAGGCAACGCGGTGGTGAGCCCGGGATTCTTCGCCCGGCGTTTCCGCCAGGTGGGCCCCGGTGAGGACAGGGCAATCGATGTCGTGCAACACCTTGGTGGTAACCGATCCCAGCACGAACCGCCGGAACGGCCCGTAGCCGTGAGTAGGCATGACGATGAGGTCGGCGTTGTGGTCCTTCGCCAGTCTGACGATCTCCCGCGCCGGGTCCCCCCTGGAGACGATCCGCAGCGTCCGGCCGTTCGTGGCCGCGCCAGACGCCAGGTCCTCCAACCGCTCAGCGAAATGGCGAAACGTTTCCTCCTCGGAGGGCTCGAAATTGGCGACGAAGTACCCGCCCGCGAAGCCCGCGTACTCGGGAGGCGCCGGCTGAATCACGTGAGCAAAAATCAGCTCCGAGTGGAACCGGTCGGCCAAAGCAACGCCCTGCTTGACCGCTGCGGCCGAGCGCTCTGAAAAATCGACTGGCACGAGAATTTTTTCCAGTTTCAGCATTGCTTTATCCTCGCTGCAATATTCGTCAAGCAATTCGGAAGCCAATCGCCGATTCGGCGCCCCCGCCTGGCAGGCTTTTGGCAACTTACTTGCTCCATCTAATCGGAGTTCCGAGGTGAGTACCATGAGGATTGATTTGGTGCCGTACCTGATCCTGTGGGCGATCGTCACGACTGCCGTCGTGATCCTCGCCATGTGGCGTTTAATGCTTGGCCTGCACGAGATGGGAGGAATCCATCTCGCCTCAGGCGGCGAACAGGAATTGCAGCAGGAAGCCGAGCTGATGCGACGCGAGGCTCGAATCGAGCTTTGGGGCAAGACCTTGACGGTCGTCTCCGCGATCCTGATCCTGGGCATCGGTGTGGCGTGGGTCTACAACGGGTTGGCACGCTACTAGAAGCCGATGCCGATGCCGTTGATCAGCCCGTAGTCGTTGCGCCGGACCGGCAGAGGAGGTCGGCTGTCGAAACGATCATAGACTCGAAGATTCCAGGTGAACCGGCCGATGAGGGGCACCCGCAAGCCGCCGTCGAAGACCACCCGATACCGGCTTCCATTGAAGAAACCGGGATAGAGCGCGAGTTTTGATGTCAGCCGGAAACGGTTTGCCATGGTCGTATCCAGGTCAAACCCTGCCAGAGCTTCCCCGCTTGAATTCCGAGTGCCCCGGAAATCCTCGTTGGCGTACGTGAAGCCGCCCAGAATCGAGGCCTCTGAGCGGTCTGACTTGACGAGCTTTCTTCCCCACCCCCCACCGAGGTTCCAACGCCGGTTCAGCCGCTGGCGATCGTCGCGCTCCAACGTGGTCAGAGTGAAGGCGAACGAGCGCAGGCTGAGCGGAACATCGTAACGAACCGTGAGCGAATGCCGGCTGGTCGCCGGCGTATTCCCCTGCCGACTGAACAAAGAGATCAGGCCTAGCTGCATGGTGGTCGTCTCGGCGCGGTACCGGGTTGTGATCCCCAGCGACGACTGGCTGAGCGTGGAATTGCCGCGGATCAGGCTATGCCCGACGTCGACGTTGCCCTGGAGGTTCCCCCGCCAGCCTGCCTGTTCGCGAGTTCGTGTCATCGCCGCCACGCGCGGAGCAGCGGTCCGGATGGCGCCCTTTTCGGTCAGGATCTCGATCCCCTGGGGGCATTCCTGAATCCTGCCGCTCGCCCTAAGCCCGCTGTCGAACTGGATCTCCAGTGGTCGCTCTGTTGACAGCCGTTCCACCATCCGCCAGTCGATCATCAGCGTGCCGGCATAGGCGGTCTTCAGGCTGAGACGTTGTTTTTCAAGCTTCAGGATTTCGCCGGCGAGGCGGTCTCCGTTCTTGAGTACCACGACATCGGCGTGGCAGGGCGGCAGCAGCACAAAGGCTAACGCTGCCAGCCGCGCCCTCACGACGATGCTACTAGCTCGGCCTTCCGGCCGCCCGGCTGATAAACGCAAAAAGGCTCCTCAGCCAGATAGTCATTCGTGATTCCAAAGGCGCGGGCCCGGCAGCCGAGGCAGATCTGTCGAAACTCGCAGATTCCGCACTTGCCTCCGAGCAGGTCAGGGTTTCGCAGGTTTTGAAAAAGGCCGGAGTATTCCCAGATATCGTGGAATGGGATCCGGCGGACATTGCCGGCCGAGATCGGCAGGTAACCGCAGGGGTAGACGTCGCCGCGGTGGGAAATGAAACAAACCCCGCTGCCCGCCAGACACCCGCGGGTCATGCTGTGCATCTCGCGCCCCCTGCCGGCGCCGCCGTGCGGGGGCAACTCCGGAACCGGCAGGCCGGCGCGACGGGCCTCGGCCCGCCGCTGGCGCACGATGCGGAAGTAGTGCGGCGCGCAGGTCGCCTTCATCTCCAAACGCCCGGTGAGAGACTCGTCATAGAACCAGTTCAGAATGTCCTCGTAGTGCTGGGCGCTGATCATCTGCTCATCCTGGATAGTGAGGCCGCAGCCCACCGGCACAAGCAGGAAGATGTGAAATGCATCGGCGCCCAGCCACGCGGCCAGGTCGAGAATCTGCGGCAGTTGGTGCTCGTTGTGGCGCGAGACGGAAGTGTTGATCTGCGTCGACATGCCGCGGGCGCGCAGCCGCCGGAAGCCCGCCAAAGCGGCCTCGAATGCCCCGGTTTGTCCGCGAAAGCTGTCGTGTGTGGCCGCGTCGGCGCCGTCCAGACTGATGGCCACACGCCGAATCCCCGCCCCCACGATGCGGTCCGCCATGGAGTCGTCCACCAGGGTCCCATTGGTGGCCAGCGCGACCCGGATGTTCTTCGCCCGGGCCCTTTCCGCCAGGTCGAATACGTCGCGCCTGTACAAGGGCTCACCGCCGCTCAAGACCAGGATGAAGGGGGCGTATTCGGCGACCTGGTCGATCACGTCGCAGGATTCCTGGTAGCTGAGATCTTCGGGAGACATCAACTCGGTCGCGCTGGCGCGGCAGTGGATACAGCGGAGGTTGCAGCCGGTGGTCAGCTCCCAAAAGATCAGGCGCGGCCGGCATAGAGGTGCAGGACTCATGCCGTCTGTCCTGCATGTGATGTGCCAGTCCTCCGGATGGCACCCGGAATGCACCGCACTGACACTTATGACGAGTACCGCCCGCCTCTTGATTCCTCGCGAGCATGGCGCCTGGGCTATGCTGCTGCTCCCGTTCGCGTCGGCCCTCGTGCTGGCGCGGACGGCAGGCTGGGAGACAGTGCCGGCGGCCATCGCCGTGGTCGGCGTGTTCCTCATCCGTGAGCCGCTGGTCGCGCTTTGGCGGCAGGCGCGCGTCTGGAAGGAGAGGCGGATCGAGACGCAGTTGGCGCGCCGCTGTCTCTGCTGGTATGTCCCCGCCACGGCGGCCGGCGCCGCCCTGCTGCTGTGGCGACGGCCTTTGTGGCCCATGCTGGCGATCGGCCTGGCGGCCTCGGCGTTGACCGCGGTCTCCAGCTACCTGATCGTGCATAACCGCCGGCGGTCGCTGGCTCTTCAGGTTTTGAGCGCCGCCGGATTGAATGCTTCGGCGCTGGTGGCCTGGTTGGCGGTGCGGCCACACCTCGAGGCTGGGGTAGTTTGGCTCTGGGCGCTCCAGTTCGCCCACAGCGCCGCGGCGCTGCTGGCGGTGCGTGCCAGGCTGGAGGCGCTCTCCAGAGAACGGCATGACCGTTCTTTTCCATCCATGACGGGAGATGCTCGGCCGCAGGCCGGGACAGCCCCCGTGGGGGCCGCCCGCGCCAACAGCGATACGGCCGGGATGAAGCGGCGCGCCGTGGTCGCCCAGGCTATCCTGCTTGTTGCGGCGGCCGCCTGCGCCGGTGCCGGCCGACTCGGGCCCGCGCTTGCCCTGGCCTGGTCCGGCGGGGTGCACCTTGCGGATCTCGCCCGCCTGCGCAGTCCCGACTTTCTCCAAATCCCCCTGCGACGTGTCGGATTGCGCGAGCTGGCGCTGTCGGTGGTGTTCTCAGTGCTGACGGTCGCGGGGCTGTGGTAACCAAGGCTGGTCAGCGTGCGGCGCAGCACTGCGCAGCGCCGCTCAACTCCTCGGCCAGCGCCTCGTACCGCTCGTGGACGCCGGGCCCGATGCGATGCTGCTCCACGCACGCGAACTCGCGTTGCAACCGCTCGACGTCTTCCGGCGTGAGCGCATGCCGGGCCATCACGAACAGGATGTTGTCCTCTTTCTGGATATGCTGGCGCAGCAGCCGGATGTAGCCGTAGGCCTCCGTGCGAATGACGGCGACGGCGACCACGTCGCCCCGCTCAGCCGCGTCCAGGTTGAAGCGGATATCAATACCAGCATCGAACCGGCCGCGTGGATGAAGCTGGTATTGCAGGGTCAGGATTCCCGGATTTTTGAGAACTTCCGGGTCCCCAGCGCGCCGCCCTATCGCGACTCCATGGACTTGCGACTGGGCTTCCTGGAGCTCGGCGACCTGGAGCGCCGGCCGATTAGCCTCAGGGTGGGTCGCCAGGAGCTGGCTTTCGGGGAACAACGGTTGATCGGCAGCCTGGGCTGGACCAACACGGCGCGCAGCTTCGATGCCCTTCGTGTGGCGGTGCGCCATCGGGGATACCGCCTTGACGCCTTCGCTGCCTCGGTAGTGAATCCGCGCGACGGCGAATTCAACAGGCGCGCTGACGGAAACAACCTGCACGGGCTTTACGGCGGATTCGAGAAGCTCGTCCCACAGGCGACCATCGAGCCCTATCTGCTCTGGCGGGTGGCCCCGCGCAGCCACTTCAAAACCACGGGTTTGCGCTGGGTCGGCACACTCCCGCGGCGCTTCGATTACGGCCTGGAAATGGCCGGGCAGACCGGAGATGCCGTCCGTGCCTGGGCAGGCCACTGGCTGCTCGGATACACCCGCGGAAGCGCGCGGCTCATCGGCGAGTACAACTTCGCTTCCGGCGATGACGATCCCACCGACGGCGTCCGCGGCACTTTTGACCAGCTCTACCCGACCGGCCATGACAAGTACGGCCTTGCCGATCAGGTGGGCTGGAGGAACATCCACCACTTTCGTTTTGGGGTCGAGCGCAAGTGGGGACCGAAATGGATGCTGGCAGCCAGCTACCACACCTGGTGGTTGGCCAGCGCTCGCGACGGTCTCTACAACGCCGCCGGAGCGCCGGTGGCCGGAGCGCCTCAGGGGGTCACCGCCCGTCACGTTGGCCAGGAGTTGGATGTTCAGGCCGTGCACGCCCTTTCCAAGCGGTTTCAAGTCGGCGCCGGTTTCGCTCACATCTTCCCCGGCGCGTTCCTGAAGCGGGCTACGCCCGGAATGGCCCTCAGCTTCCCCTATGCCTCGCTGGGTTACAGCTTCTAAAGTGGGGCGATACCACGCGGCCCGGCGCGAAATCCCCCAATTCCGGTCTACCTGGAGATGACCCATGCAATTCACCCGCGCTTCTGATTACGCTGCTCGCGTGCTCAGCTACCTGGTCAACGCCAACGGCTCGGTGTCCCAGGCGCGCTCGATCGCAGTCGCGACCGCGATCCCGGAGACCTTCCTCGCCAAGATCCTCGGCCAGTTGAGCAGGGCCGGCCTGGTGCGTGCATACCGCGGCGCCCGCGGCGGCTTTTCGCTCGCCGCGGACCCTGACTCGCTCACCCTGCTGGACGTGGTGGAGGCTGTCGAGGGTCCCCTGCGACTGAACCTGTGCGATACGCCGGCGCCGTGCGCCTACGCGGCCAATTGCCCGATCGAAAGAGCCTGGCGGCAGGCCGAAACCAGCCTTCGCGATTCCCTGCGCTCGCACAAAATCACGGCTCTGGCGGCCCAAAGCAGGGGCGCCGGCCTGTTCATGCGCGCACTCGCACCGGAGAGGAGGGTTCCATGAATCGAGCTACCCGGTGGTCGCGCCTTCTCCTCATTGTCGGACTCGTGGTCATGCTGATCGGAGCCATCGACCCGCTGGAGGGATCGCTCGTCATCCTCCCGGGGACCGGCATGGTCGCGCTCGGGGCACTGCTCGGGAACAGCCGACACCGAATACCCCTCTACTGGTCTCTGGTCCTGGTGGCGGTCGGCATCGGCGCCTTGTGGGGGCTGAGCACGCTGGGAGGCACCGGCGGCGATACCGGCCGTTCGCATTGGTGGTTGCTCGTCATTCTGCCCTACCCGGTCGGTTGGATCATGGGCCTCGTCGGCGCCATCCGAGGCTTGCGCGAGGCCCCGAGGACCTCCGTGCCGTCCGAGGCGCGCTGAAGTCTCCTGAGCCCTTGGCATCCAACGTGCACCTGTTGCCTGCGGAGGCCCGCCATGACATACACCATAATCAGCCGCATCCTTCTCGTGCTGGTGATGGTTGCCGGAGTGTCCCTGGGTAGCGATACCCGGGACGTCAAGGATCGCCAGGGCTGCCCGTTTCTGAACACGGTCGAACCTACGCGCGGCAGGGTCGGCGACCTGGTCACCGCCTTGGGGCAGTACCTCGACAAATCCCGGGTTCGAGAGCTCTATCTGACCGATGCCAAGACCGACCTGAAGGTCCAGATTACCGAGCAGTCGGAAGGCTTCATCAAATTCAAGATCCCTGCGGAAGCCAAGCCCGACCGCTATCGTCTCACGATCCTGACGGCAGGCCCGGAGCCGAGCCTGCTCGAACAGCCGGTTTTTCTGACCGTTGAGCAGTAACACCGGCTCCGGGAAGATCCAGCAGCTTCAGCCGTGTGGCTGTCAACCGTTTGGCGAGCACGGGAACGAACCGCTTGAGCAACTGGTATCCGAGGCTGGGATCCTGGTCCAGTTTCCGTCGCAAGCAGGGACCGTTCAGGACGATAGCTAGTACCGCGGTCACGGCGCGCACGTCGAAGTGCCAGCGATAGGGCGGAACCAGCCACGACCACCCAAAAGCCTCGCCTTCGCCGACCGTCTCGATCTGAAGCGGCCCCTGATGTGGGACAAAGATCTCCAGCGCGATTTTTCCGGACCGCAGCAAGTAGAACACGTCCGCCTGTTCCCCCTGCCGCCAAAGGTAATCTCCGGCCGCGAAGCTCCGGTTCTCGGCGCAGCCCGCGAGCACCTGGAGCTGTTCCGGCTCCAGGTCCTTGACGAAGGGGTGGTCTCTCAGAACGACTTCCAGCGACTGCGTCAACACGGGCCTCTTGCCTCTTGGCGAGGACTTGCATTTGTGCTTCCAAAGTTATTGGCGCACAGCATGGCCGAATCGCCGACGAGGGAGTGGGTGAAATGGCGCACCCTGGGCGAGGGCGCGTGCTAACCTGTTGTTCAGGTCGTATGTCGAGCATGTCGGAAGCGGACGGTACCGCGAGGTTGCAGGCGTTTCTCGAATCGGCCTCCCAGGGCGTCGTGGCTGTCGATGCGCAGGGTCGCATCGAGCTGGTCAATGCCCGAACCGAGGAGCTATTCGGCTACAGCCGCGAGGAGCTGCTCGGTCAGCAAATGGAGATTCTGCTGCCGGAACGCTACCGCACCCCCCACCTGGCGCATCGTTTGCGGTACTTCTCGAGCCCGGGCATCCGGCCGATGGGACTCGGCATCCATCTCGCGGGCCGTCGCAAAAACGGAGACGAGTTTCCCGTCGAGATAGGCCTCAGCTACATCCGAGCAAAAGACGGGGTCACGGCGATGGGCCTGATCACCGACATCACCGAGCGCAAACGGGCTGAGGATGCGGTTCGGTCAAGCGAGCAGCGGCTCCGGTTGATGGTGGAGAATCTCCCGGCAGGGGCCGTTTACCTGGAAGGCGACAGCCTGCTTGTCAACCGAGCCACGGAAGAGATTACCGGCTACGCTCGCTCCGAGCTGGCGACGCTGGATCAGTGGTTCAAGGCGCTCTACGGCGCGAACCACGACGCCGTGCGAACGCTCTACGAAAAGGACAAGAGCGCGGGCTTTCCGGCGCCGAGAACCGTGGCCGTGACCCGCAAAGACGGGCGCATCCGCTGGGTGGAGTTCGCCGCCTACGGGTTCGAGCAGGGCGAGGTCTGGCTGCTGCATGACATCACCGAGCTGAAGCGAGCGGAAGAAAAGGCGGTGATGCTGAAGGAGATCCATCACCGGGTCAAGAACAACCTGCAAGTCATCTCCAGCCTGCTCGGCCTGCAATCCCGAGCCATCCCGGACGCGCAGATCCGGAGAATGTTCCAGGAGAGCCAAAACCGGGTTCATTCGATGGCGCTTTTGCACGAGCGGTTGTATCAATCGGAGAACCTGTACGAGATCGAATGCCGTGAGTACGTACAGCAACTGGCGGCGCACCTGTTCCGCTCCTATGGCGTCAGTTCCAGCCGTGTAAAACTGGCCATCGGCCTCGATGACATACGCATGAATATCGACACGGCCGTTCCCTGCGGCCTGATCATTGTTAGCGGTCATCAGAAAACGTAGAAATTTGGACACTGGCCGGCTGGGCCATGGCTACGTGGCGTAGTTTGAGGCGCAAGTAGTCGATGTAGCCATCGGGGATGGGGTGGGACTGGAGTTCTTCGA
>Ga0247727_10001989_pt1 | contig 47288 bp, 48 predicted proteins | sample WisWelCaveWW1625_FD_202498 | JGI IMG/M metagenome (GOLD analysis project Ga0247727, IMG submission 202498) | Biofilm microbial communities from Wishing Well Cave, Virginia, United States - WW16-25 | ecosystem: Environmental > Aquatic > Deep subsurface > Groundwater > Cave microbial mat | place...
GAACCGAAAATTCGTCTGGGTACCTGAAGCGCGCCCGCGTCCACGCCGCCCGACATTGTCCGGCCGCCGGAAGGCCTTTGGGCATTATGCACCCGCGCGAGTCTCGTTAAAGAATCAATCACGACCATCACATTCTCTCCCGCCCCGGCCTCGCGAAAAACCTGACGCATCAATTCGTCCGCGGTCGCGATATGATGATCATAACTCTGGTCGGAGGAAGACCAGCGCACCTCCGCCGGCACCACCCGCCGGAAATCCGTGACTTCTTCGGGCCGCTCATCAATCAGCAAACAATAAATTTTCATCTTCGGACAACTCTTGGCCGCGGCCTGGCAGATATGTTTTAAGAAAGTTGTTTTCCCCGATCCCGGCGGCGCGACAATCAAACCGCGCTGTCCCATCCCAATAGGACAGATCAAGTCCATGGCCCGCACCGTGAGCTCGGCGCACCCGTCTTCAAGCCGTATACGCGGAGCCGGGTCTATGGGAGTTCCTGCCAGAAATAATTTTTCGGCTTCCTCCATTTGTCTGGGCCGGGGATTCACCGGACGTGTCGGCCGGGACTTAAAATGCGCCGTGCCTGATGAAGGCCGGTGGATATTCTGTCTTTTCTTTGAAGGCTGAAAATTATTCATGCTTAATCAATCTTGATCACAAAATTCTACGATAGAATTTAATGTATCCGGCACTGTGGATATGGGGTGAGAACTTTAAGAGGACTGGTCCTGATTTCCAGGCACATTCTTAAGACCCTGCAACACCGCCATGGCGCGTTTGAAATTCTCGCCATCGCGTTCTTCCCGGAAGATATTGACGCTTTGTTCAACTTCTTGGATCGCCTTCTCTTTATCCCCGGTCAAATCGTAACATCCTCCTAAAAGAAGATGGGCGTCGCCGTTCTGGGGGTCTAATTGTATCGCCACGTTAAAATAATTGATGGCCTGCTCATAATTCTGTAAATGCATCAATGTCCGGGCAAAAAGAAAATACGCGTCCGCGTTCTTAGGATCAATCTGGACGGCCACTTTTAAACTATTGAGGGCCTCGACAAAATTTGCGCTTTTCAAAAATTCTTCAGCCTGTTGAACAAGCGCCTTACCCTTGTTTTGAACCTCGGAGGTGGAAACAACTTCCTGACTGGCCGGTGGAGTTTCTTGTTTGGAACAACCGTGGGAACCAAGACCGATGAATGTTGCGCCCATGAGGACAATGACCATTTTGGGCCTTAAGTTCATTTTCATAGCTGATAGTTTAACATAAAAGCGATTCATGTAAATATTTTTTTCTGAATAAACATTTCAGAGGCCCTGTTCTACAATCCGGGTAATGTGACTTAAACGGTTATACGTCAGCAGTTCTTTCGTTAATTTTTCGGCCTGGGGCAAATCTGTTTTAGTGATGGCTAATTTTATTTTGGGCAAATACCGCGTGTCCAAACTTATCCTTCTGATCCCAATCCCTAAAAGATAAGGAAGATACTTCGTCTCATGGGCCATGTCGCCGCAGATGGTCACGTCCTTTTTAAATTTTTTACCGGCATCGACAATTTTTTTAAGAGAACGCAAGACCGCCGGATGATGCGCCAGATACATATCGGCGACCTTTTCATTGGTCCGGTCAACGGCTAGCATATACTGGATAAAATCATTGGTACCAATACACAAAAAGTCGGCTTCCGCCGTTAAGTCTTCGATAATCTCTAAAACCGAAGGCAGCTCGACCATGATTCCGATGGGCACAGCCGCGTTATAAGGAATGCGCTCTTTATTAAGGGCGTCCCTACACTCGTGGACGATGGCCTTGGCTTCAAGAAACTCATCCAGAGAAGAAATCATCGGAAACATAATCTTGATATCGGCATCATGGCCGGCGCGCAAAATTGCCCTGATCTGCGCGGCAAAGATTTCCTTATGCCGCAAGGAAAACCGGATGGAACGCATTCCTAAAAATGGGTTCTCCTCCTTCTCATGATTATAATAAGAAAGAACTTTGTCTCCGCCGATATCTAAAGTGCGAAAGGTTATTTCTTTATGCGGCATGCCTTCGATAAGTTTTTTGTAAATAACCAACTGCTCTTCTTCCGAAGGAAAATCACTGCGCACGATAAAAGGGAATTCGGTCCGGTAAAGGCCTATCCCCTCACTTTTCAATTCCCGGGCAGTCTTCAAACCGCTTAAAAGATTAATATTCGACAGCAATTTAATCCTCGTCTTATCCAGGGTATGCGTCTCTTCAGGAAACGATTCTTTTAGTTCGCCCAGACGCGCGCGCGCCTCATCCCGTTCTTTAAAATTCAAAATGATATCCGCGGAAGGTTCGACATAAATATTCCCCTGTTCCGCATCAAGCAGTATTTGTGTCCTTTGGCGGATGTCGAGTAAATGCGCATTATCGGTGATAATCAACGGGATGTTCAACGACCTGGCTAAAATCGACAAATGCGAACTGACGCCGCCGCTTAAAAGAATAATCCCTTTGACGCCCTGAGAGGATAATTTAAGAATATTGGAAGGAAACAATTCCCGGGCAATCACGATACGACCCTGACAATCATCGCAATCGTTTCCGGCGCCGACAAGATTTTCTAAAAGCCTCTTGCCGATGTCTTCCACATCATGACGCTTTTCGCGCAGATAGCTGTCGGACATCGCGTCAAATTTAAGCACATATTCCTTCACGATCTTTAAGACAGCCTCCGGCGGATTGATCCCTTCTTTAATCAGATCCGCCATGGCATCGACAAACCCTTTATCTTTAAGCATCAAAATCTGGGCCATAAAAATAAGCGAGGCCACATCCGCCAGTTGTTTTTCGATCTGCGCCTGATACTCTTCTAATTGTTTTTCGGTTAACCGCACCGCCCGCTGAAAATCTTCCAGGGTATACCGGGCATCGAAATTCTGAATTTCCACCAGCCGGCGAAAATTTTCGAAATCTAAAACCACGGCTTCGCAAAAGGCAAATCCCTCGGAACCGACCCGGCCTTTGATGAATTTTAGATCCTGCGGCTTGGAGGATTCCGGCTTTTTCCGCTGGACTTCCCGGACTGTCATCAAAAGCTTGGTGGTTTCAATGGTGTTGGCCAGCTGCGAGGTAATGGCCCGGCAAACGGAAATATCTTCGACAGAAAAATAATTCTTTTTTAAATTCTGCGTGACCATAACCCCGATCCTGGTCTGCCCACGAATAATCGGCACAGCTAAAAAAGATTCAAAACGTTCCTCACCTATTCCCGGGAAATATTTAAAATTGGGATTGGTCCGGGCTGAACTTTCACAGATCGGTCTTGATTCACTTAAGGTCAACCCGGTCAGCCCTTCCCCTAATTTCATTCTGACTTTACCAATAGAATCCTGATGCAAACCATACGTCGCGGTTAAAACGAGTTCTTCATTTTCCTGATAATACAAATAAATTGAGCAGACCTCCGAGTGCATGTGGTCGGCAATCATCTCGACGATCTTTTGCAGAAATGCCTCCAGGCTGGGGGCATCTTCAAAGAGGCTGTTCAGTTCGCTTATGTCGCAGATAAGTTTGGTGTGGTCGCGGGGTTTAAACATTGTACTTGCCCCAAAAGTGGATGGTATTTCTTGGAATTTATATTTCGAAAAGTCGGGGAGATGGGATTTGAACCCATGACCCCTTGCTCCCAAAGCAAGTGCGCTAGCCAGCTGCGCTACTCCCCGTTTTGACAGGCCCCATAATATCACGCGCGTTTGGCTTTTGCAACAACTGCCCCATGGCCTATATCCGAATGGGCAGAATCATCAAAGATAAACTGGAGGACAGACACAGTGGTATTTTTTCGAGGAAAGTCAGTATTATCGCTTTAATTCCGTTGCCAAAACAATGTGCTTGATGCCTACTTGAGAAGCCAGATCGACAACTTTCATGACAAAATCATATTGAACGTTTTTATCCCCTTGAATAATGATGGACGCGTTTCGGGAATTTTTAACCATCGCGGAAAGATTAAATTTCAATAGCTCCAAGTCAAAGCGCAGGCTGTATTTTTTCTGATTAAAAAGAGCTTGGCCGTTGGCATCAATGGCAATGGTAATGTCGCGGAGAGGTTCTTCCCTGATTTGAGTTTGGGGGAGCTGAACTTTCATGCCGAACTGAAAGATCAGCGGCGTGGCCACCATAAATACGATCAGCAAAACAAGGATAACGTCCGTGAACGGAGTGATGTTGATTTCAGCGACTAATCTTTGGCTTCTTGGTCTTCGCTTCATTTCTGTTTAGTGCATAATAAATCCACTAACTCCGAGGCGCACAGCTCCATATCCGCGATGAAATTATCAATTTTCCGTATGAAAAAATTATAACTGATGACCGCCGGAATGGCCACCAAGAGTCCCGCCGCCGTGCAGACCAAGGCCTCGGAGATTCCGCCAATCACCACATTGATGCCGCCGCCTCCACTGACGGAAATATCATGAAAGGCCCGGATGATCCCTAAAACGGTTCCCAAAAGTCCAATGTAAACAGCCGTGCTCCCGATGGTGCCGGTGATGCTGATGTAACGTTCTAATTTAATTGTTTCAATGGTGATTTCACGCTCCATGGCCTGGGAGATGGCTTTTTCATTATGTTTGTAGAGAATTAATCCCGCCTTGGTCACTTTCGCGAATGGAGCGTCGGTATTATCACAGATTCCGATAGCGGCCTCAATATGATGCTCTTTCCCCACCAATTCCTTCTTTATTTTCTCCATAAATTTTGCCCGTGAGACCCTGGATCTTCTGGCATAATAAATTATCCGCTCAGCAATCACCGCCAGAGATAAAACGGAACAAAAAATAAGCACGTACATGGAGACTCCGCCGATTTGAATAATCCCCCAAATTGTCTTTCCTTTAAACATTGCGTGTCTCCCAGTTATTTTTGATTGAATTTACTATGAAATCGGCTGTACGTAAAATAAATAATCAGCCCAATCACCAGCCAAATCAAAAGACGCCACCACGTCTCACTGTCTAAAGACGACATCATCGACAGGCAGACCAAGATTCCCAGAAACGGAAATAACGGCACAAACGGCACTTTATACGGCCGAGGCAGATGCGGTTGAGTATATCGCAAAATCATCACCCCCGCGCACACAATAATAAAAGCCAGTAATGTGCCGATGCTCGTCATATGGCCAAGTTTTGAGATGGGAAAAAATCCGGCAAAAAAACTGATAAAAACCATGAACACCAGATTCGACCGCCAAGGCGTCTTCCAGGTGGGATGAATTTCGGAAAAAAGTTTCGGCAAAAGACCGTCGCGGGACATGGAATAAAATACCCGCGACTGGCCCAAGAGCAAAACCAAAATGACGGAAGTAAAACCACCGATAATCCCCAGCTTAACCATCATCTGCAGCCAGGGATACGGGGTTAGATTGATGGCGGTCGCCACCGGCGCGGCATCTCCTCTCATCGTCTGATAATTGACCATCCCGGTCAGCACAAAAGAAAACGCCAAGTACAGCACCGTGCAGATCAAAAGAGAACCGATGATCCCGATGGGGACATCCTTTTGGGGATTACGTGATTCCTGCGCAGCGGTTGACACCGTGTCAAAACCGATATAAGCGAAAAAGATGACCCCGGCCGCGCGCATGATACCACTAAAACCAAACTCACCAAACGTGCCCGTATTCGGGGGAATAAAAGGCGTGTAATTTTCCGGACGGATATATTTAATCCCAATGGCAATAAAAGTAAAAACAACTACCAGTTTAACCACGACGATAATATCATTCACCCGGGCGGATTCTTTGATCCCCAGCATCAATAAAATTGATATCACCACAATAATAAAAATAGCGGGCAGATTAATAATCCCCTGCACTTCCATTCCATCCGGCAATTTGACCGTATCAAAAGGACAAGCGGAAAATCGCGCCGGCAAAGTTATTCCAAAATCGTGCAGAAATGAGGCCACATACCTCGACCAGCTGACCGCGACCACGGCCGCCGCGACGGCGTATTCCAAAACTAAATCCCATCCTATAATCCAGGCGATAAATTCACCCATCGTCGCGTAACTATACGTATAGGCGCTGCCTGCGACGGGGATCATCGAAGCTAATTCGCTGTAACACATCCCGGCAAAAGCACAACCGACCGCCGCCACCACAAAAGACAAAGTGACCGCGGGCCCCGCGTTTTCCGCGGCGGCAATTCCCGTGAGCGAAAAAAGTCCCGCGCCAATGATGGCCCCGATCCCCAGGGAAATCAAACTTAAAGGGCCAAGCGTACGCTTTAACTGATGCTCTCCACCTTCCGAGGCGGCAATGATTTGACTGATGGGCTTTTTGACGAATAGATTCATAGGCCATTTCCTCCCCGGACAGATGTCCTTAGAGAAACGTTAAACGAGGGCGGGATGTTTCTCTTCAGCCGGTTTTAATCCGAACGTAAACCCGCTTTTGACTTTTTCAATCAGGATAGGAAGAACCTTAAGATAATCTCCCACGATTCCGTAATCGGCGGAATTAAAAATGGTGGATTGCGCGTCTTGATTGATGGCGATAATCTTGCCTGATTCTTTGATACCGCAGACATGCTGAATGGCACCGGAGATGGCCACGGCGATATAAACTTTTGGACGGACGGTTTTTCCCGACTGGCCGATCTGTCGGCTATACGGAACATACCCATGATCCACCGCCTGCCGGCTCGCGCCCCAATCGGCCTTAATACCTTTTTGCTGTAAAGCGTGCACAAGCTCCTGAATTAATTTGAATTCATCCAGCGCACCGCAAGGCCGCCCTCCCGCCACAATGATATCAGCCGTCAGAAGGCTTTGTCCACTGGCTTCTTTTCTTTCCGTAGAAAAAATTTCAACAGCAAAATCTTCTTCTTTAAGTTCAGGATGAAATTCGGAAATTTTTCCTTGGCGATTGGGGTTCGGTTTGAGGGCTTCAAATGTTCCCGGCCGCGCCGTGGCCATTTGCGGACACCAAAAACCAATAATGGTCGCCAGTTTGCTTTCCCCATACGTGGGACGAATCGCCTCCAGGCACGGATAAAAAGTCGAATTCAAACGTTTATTAACAAATTCACCTATTCTTAAAATAGTACAGTCGGCGGTCACGCCCGCCCTGAGACGACTGGCTAAACGCGGCGCTAGTTCGCGGCCGGAAGTTGTCGCGCCGAATAAAGCGATTTCCGGACGGCGCTCCTTGACAATTTGCGCGATCACCGAGGCGAAAGGCAAAATCAAATATTCTTGAAGCCGCGGGTGATTCACGACAATAACTTCATCCGCTCCCTGCGCGATAATTTTTGGCGCGAACGAGGTCACGTTTTTTCCAATAACAACAGAGGTGATGGTCGTTTTCAATTGATCGGCCAATTTTCTGGCTGGATTTAAAATCTCCAAAGAGGCGGGTGAGAGCTGATCTCCACAAACCTCAACCCACGTCAAAATCCCGCTAGCGCCGTTACGAAAATCAACTCGTGGATACTTGTCCTGTTTAGCCGCCTGATTAGCTTCCGGGGCCGCCGGGGTTTCGGCTTCCTTCTTGGATTCAGACGATGATGATTTCGCGGCTGTACCTAAGGCCCGCATAAGATTTGAACTTGTCTCTTCTAAATCTTTGCCATTAATCATCGTCACCGCGGGTCGATTGCGTTCAACGCTCACCGCCTTGGCAACGACCGTCGGTGAACCGGCCAAGCCAACCGCCTCAGGATTTAATCCGATTTGATCCAACGTAAAAGTTTCAATCTGAATCTGTCTGGCTTTGATCGTTCCGGCCAGCGATGGCCGCCGGGCGTGAATAGCGGTTGGGGCCACGGAAATAATACAGGGAATAGGTACCTTCAAAATTTGATGGCCGCCTTCGATCATGCGCCTGACTTTCAAATAATTGCCGGCGTATTCCACATGCTCAACAAAAGTGGCCTGCGGAATGCCTAAATTTTCAGCGACCTGAGAGGGAACGTGCGCGGTGTCGCCGTCGCTTGTTTGCCGGCCCGCGAAAATAATGTATTGATCCTGACTGTCTTTGGGCAGAACAATATTTTTTAAAATCGTGGCAATGGCCAGCCCCGTGGCAAATGTGTCTGAGCCGCCCAGCCGTCTATCGGAAAGCAAAACGGCCCGGTCATACCCCATGGAAATCACTTTGCGCAAGGATTGTTCAAAACTCGGCGGCCCCATGGAAACAACAATCAGCTCCGCGTCCGGGACATGACTTTTTATTTGCAGTCCTTGTTCAAGCCCAAAGGAACAATCCACGTTAATAATAGATTTCGCCTTGGTACGGTCCATCAGCCCATCAGCCCCCATGCGCATTTCGGTAGGCAGCGGAACTTGTTTCATCAAACTAATGACTTTTAATCCCATAAGTCTCTCACATGCTTTCGTATTCCGGGCCGTCGCCGCCATAGGGAGACAACCACGTGACATTTCGATAAGGATCTTTAATGTCGCAGGTTTTGCAATGCACGCAATTCGATGGATGTAACGTCAATCCTCTTTTGCCGGTCTTAGAATCAACGGCGATCTCAAAAACCTGCGCCGGACAAAATCTTTGACAGGGAGCGTCGTATTTTTCAATACAGACCTGGCAGACATCGAGCTTCGGCACCACGATATGCGATGGCTGCTCCTCATCATGTTTGGTCCCTGAATAAAAAATATCGGTCTCTTTATCAAATGTCAAGGTCTTGTCAAAAACCAGATCATCTTTCCTGCGTTCCAGAAATGTTTTTCCTCTCAACTCCTGAATGGGTTGATAATGCTCGCCATCTTCTCCCATTTTCAATTTTCCGCGCAAAGACAAACCGCGTCCGCCCGTTAAAAGTTGTGTCCCAAACTGCAGCATCCCGATAAATAAATTAATTTTAAAACCTTGCCGAAAATTTCTGACGGCGTAAAGCTCTTTATAGGCGGAACTCCTTTTGAAAAGCTCTTCGTATAGGCTGAGTTGTTTAAGAGAAGTATCATTATTTTTGATCGCCTCAAAAGCGGTTTTCGCGGCCAGCATCCCGGATTGAATTCCCAGATGAATCCCCTTTAAACTGGGCATGGCCACCAAGCCGGCAGAATCTCCGACAATCATAACCTGATCGTGATAAAGTTGCGGAACGGCAAAAAGCCCGCCTTCAGGAATAGTTTTAGCGCCGTAACGTAAAACTTTTCCCCCTTTTAGGATGCGCGCCACCCCGGGGTGCTTTTTATAAATTTGAAAAGCGTGATGTATATCAAAGGTAGGATCGGTATAATCCAGTCCTACGACCAGACCAATCGAGACAAGATTCTTGCTTAATCCGTAAATGAAACCGCCGCCAAATTGATTAAACTGAAGCGGGAACCCAAGCGTATGCGCGAGATACCCGGCCTCCATCACGCCGTCCGGGACTTCCCAGACTTCCTTTACTCCTAGAGAATAAACTTGGGGATTGCGGTCTTTGGCCAAATTAAATTTTTCAACTAAAGTTTTCGTCAAATGCCCCCGGGGTCCTTCCGCGAGAATAGTAATCTTGGCGTGGACATCCGTGGGGGGCTGATAGTTAGCCCTGGGTGTCCCATGTTTATCGATACCGGAAGCACCGGTTCGCACACCGGCCACTTTTCCCTGTTCATAGATAAGCTCATGGCCACTAAAACCGATAAAAACTTGTACCCCTTTTTTCTCCGCGATCTCAGCAAGCCAGCGGACAACCTTCCCCAGAGAAGCAATATAATTACCTTTATTGTCCATGTGGGGCGGATGAAACGGGAGGGAAAAAGATTTAGCCGTAGTTAGAAACTGAATGTCTTCTTTAAGAACCGGGGTCTCAAAGGGCATATCTTTATCAGCCATCCCCGGCAAAAGCTCGCGAAACGCCACAGGATTAATCACCGCGCCGGAAAGCGTGTGATTCCCTACCGCATTGGCCTTCTCCAGCAGGGTGACTTTTAAAGGAAGCTTTGCTCCCTGCCCTGTCCCGCTGTCAACAGCCGCATTGTGCGCCTGGATAAGATCGGCGAAATGAATGGCCATCGCCAAACCCGCGGGCCCGCCGCCAATAATCAGAATATCTGTTTGAATAGTTTTATTTTTCATAATTTTAATAGAGATAAGGTATCATAAATTTTAATTTTTGGGAATAAATCTTAATAAATTTGCCCATAAATTTGTCCCATTTAAATTCCAGGTTGAAGATTCAGCAGACTTTCTATATAATAGCATCCTCATGAAAATTAAAATCACTCTGATTGCCGTTGTTGTTCTGGTAACCGCCAGTGTCAGCATTTACTACGCCAATAAAACCTTCTTTCCAAAAAAATTCAAACAAATCGTCACGGGACAGGCTGAAAAAATTCTTCACCGGCAGGTGGCCATTGGATCTATCCATTTTCACCCGTTCAGCGGTTTCGCTATTGATGAATTGACCATCTTTGAAAAAGATTCTGAACAAATTCCCTTCCTGCAGTTTAAAAAAGTAACCTTTAATATCCTTTTTCTTTCCATTTTCAAAAACAAAAAAATTGCCATTCCATCACTGACCATAGAGGAACCCACCCTGTCCATCTCTCGAGAAGAAAATCAAAATTTCAACTTTAGCGACCTGCTCACCAAAGATAAAACATCCGAACCATCCAAAGGGTCCCTCTCGGTGATCATCGGGAAACTGACCGTCACCAACGGCAAGGTTCAATTTATTGACCACGCGACAGAACCGGATTTTACCAGAACCATTGAGAATATTCAGCTAAAGGCGAATCTTTCTCTTTTAAAGAATGTTCATTTCTTTTTAGAAGCGCAGATTCCCCAAAAGGCGGCTTCCGCCATGATAACCGCCAGAGGAGATTATCAAATCCCCGATCAAGCCCTCAATGCCACTGTTGACTTAAACAATGTCCCCTTGATGGAATATCTTCCCTATTATTATAATCAGCCCGCCGTACAAATTAAAGACGGCCTCATCAAAGAAGCCCGTGTGACTATTTCTTCCCAGGGCAAAAGGGCGGAGATTAAAAGTGATATCATCGCCGATAAACTTGCCGCCCGCTTTAATCCCGAAATCGAGTTCACCGGATCGCCCAAAGTCACAGTCGATGTTCAATACGATGCCGCCGCCACGCATCCGTTCGAATACAGCGGTTCTCTGGAACCCAATGGAGCCACCGTGACCGGTCTTCCCTATATAAAGAAAGCGGAAAACATCTCTGGAAAAATCTATCTTGAAACCAATAAAATCCATTCGGACGCACTGAGTTTCTTTGCTTTTGATACCGAGATTAAACTCGCCGGTCAAATATTAAACTTCCAAGACCCATTCGTGGACGGCCAAGCTTCCGGAGAAATTGACCTGAAAATATTTAAAGAACTCTTTCCAGACTGGGTTGAAAAGATAAAAGTCGACGCGCAAGGCCAGGCTCAGCTTGCCGTTTCCTTTAAAGGAAAAATGAAAGTACCTCAGGAAGCCGATATCAGCCTCAAGGCCATGCTCAAGGATGTCGATCTCAACTCTAAAGAAATCCCCGGACCGCTTACCGACATGAATGGTGAATTAAATTACAAAAAAGATAAAATCTCGTTTAAAAAATTGACGGCGACATTCTGGGAGCGAACTTATACACTCGATGGAGAACTCCAGAATTTTGCCCGGCCTAATTTAGGGATGACCATTCATTCCGATGGCCTTTCCCTCCAGACGCAAGCCATCGCGATACTTGGCGGGCTCAAAATCAATACCCTAAAAGGAAAATTTCTTAACTCTTCCTTTAATCTGGCCGGGAAACTGCGATTCCCAAAAAATAAAATACCGGCTTTGGATGTTACTGGAACTCTTCACCTCCAGTTAGAAAATTTATCCCAAATAGCCCCGCCTTTAACCGAAAAACTAAGAGAATTCAACCCCGCTGGGATGATTCATCTCAAAGGTTCCGTTGCCGGAGTCATTTCCGACTGGCAAGGCTGGCAATGTAATCTCGAGGCGGAAAGCACCGGTATCTCTTTAACCAATCTTCAGTTGCGCGATATCGCTTTGACCTATTATGACCAAAATCTTAAAATTAAATCTTTAAAAGGACAATACCTAGATTCTTCTTTTGATGTTACCGGGGAAGTTCAGGTCCCCAGGAGTACCCCACCGATCCTAGATGTGCGCGGAATGATCAATATGGAATTAAGCAATCTCCTTAAATTGACTCCCACCTTAAAAAATAAACTAAAAAGTTTGAATCCAGCCGGCCGGGTGAACATTGACGGCACGGTTAAAGGTCCCGTAGATGACTGGACTAATTTAAAAATAAACGCGACCGGCCAAGGCCCGGTGATTTCCCTGTCCGGATACAAACTTAATGACATCGCGATTGTTTATAATCAGAGCAACCGCATTCTACATCAATGCGATATCCTGGCGACCATCTATGATGGAAAATTTCAAGCCAAGACATCTGGTAAACTCACCGAAGGTTTTCCATTTTTCTTATCCGCGGCATTGGAAAATACGGACTTGACCAAACTTAAAAAGGACACCACGCTAAAGGACAAAGACATTTCCGGATTATTTTCCTCATCGGTGCAGATGGAAGGAAATGTTAAGGCCCTCGATACCATCCAGGGTTCGGGCACGCTATCGATTAAAGATGGGAATATCTGGCAGTTGAACTTATTGCAGGGGTTAGGCGTTATTTTATTTATTCCGGAATTCTCAAAGATATCATTCGTGGGGGCCCAAGGGACTTTTATTATCCATGATCAGAAGATAACGACGGAGAATTTTGAATTGTCCAGCGAAGAGGTGGGCGTTTTATGCCGCGGCTGGGTTGATTTTACCAGTAAACTTAATTTCGATATCGCGGCTTATTTCGGCCAGAAAGCCCTCGAAGAGTCCAGCTCCATCAAAAAAGCCCTGACCACCATTCTGACCCAGAGTAATAATTACATGACCATCAAGTTGACCGGAACACTTAAAGAACCAAAATATTCAGTTGTGCCCATTCCGTTAGATATGCTGAAGAAAACTGGAGAATTCCTTAAGGACGGCCTGCAAGATATTTTTCAATGACCCTTCTGAATTTCTTTAAGGCGCGGGAACGGTGGCTCATCTTCGCCTTCACACTCGCGTCAAGCTCACCGAACGTTTTTCCAAACCGGGGGATTAAAAATAAAGGATCGTACCCAAAACCATTCATACCTTTTAAGCTCTCGGCAATTAAACCACTGCAACTGCCGCTAACGACCTCAATCACCCCTGAACCGTCGGCAACGGCCACACAACAACGGTAGCGGGCCTGGCGTTTGGACAACGGCACTCCCTTTAATAGCTTTAACAATTTCGCGTTATTCTTTTTATCCGTGGCCCCTTCGCCTGAGAAACGGGCTGAATACACTCCCGGCTGATTCTCCAAGGCCTTCACTTCCAAACCGGAATCTTCTCCCATGATCAGCTTGCCTGTGTGTCGGGCGATGGTGATCGCTTTCTTAACGGCATTCGCGTGAAAAGTTTTACCGTCCTCAATAATCTCCGGGCAATCAGGATAATCGAACAGCGAAGTGATCTTTAAAGGCAAGTCTTTTAAGAGGTCTTTGATTTCCAGAAATTTCTTTTTGTTGCGGGTGGCAACCAGCAGTTCGGTCATGAAATCAAAAAGTTGTCTAAGGCTTCTTTCTGGACATCAAATAATTGTTTGATGCCCCCTTGCGCTAAGAGGATCAGTTCATCCATTTGTTTTTTGGAAAATGTTTTTCCTTCAGCGGTACCCTGCATCTCGACAAACTCTCCGCGGCCGACCATCACCACGTTCATGTCAATATCCGCCTTGAAATCTTCCTCATAATTAAGGTCCAGTAAAGAAGTCCCGTTGATAATGCCGACACTGATCGCGGCCACATAATCTTTGATCGGAACACCCTTTAAAATACCGTCGCTTTTAAGACCGATCAAAGCGTCAGCCAAGGCAATGAACCCGCCGGTAATGGACGCGGTCCTGGTCCCTCCGTCAGCCTGAAGCACATCACAATCAATCTTCACCGTCCTTTCGCCCAGCCGCGGCATATCAATGATACTCCTGAGAGATCGGCCGATGAGCCGCTGGATTTCATGGACCCGTCCGGAAGTTTTATCACGGACAATCCTTTGCTGACAGGAGCGCGGCAGCATGCCGTATTCGGCCGTCACCCAGCCCGTTCCCGAATTTCTTAAAAATATGGGAACGCTCTCCTCAATCGTTGCCGTGCAGACCACATGCGTGTCGCCAAATTCAATCAGACAGGAACCCTCGGCGTATTTGGAAAAATTTTTAGTGACTTTGATTTTTCTTAATTGATTCAGCGCGCGATTATCTTGTCGGCTCATGATTTTCCTTTATTTAAATTTCTTCGGCCAATAGGCCTCTACCTTGGTTTGGATCCCGCCGCGGGGGTTCATGTCCACTTCCACCCTCACCCAGCGCGGCCGGCAGGCCTTCACAAAATCATCCAGTATTTTATTCACCAGATGTTCATGAAAGATACCGAGGCTTCGATAAAAGATCAAATAGAGTTTAAACGACTTCAACTCAATACATTTCTTCGCCGGGGCGTAACTGATCTTAATGGTGGCAAAATCCGGCAACCCGGTCTTCGGACAAATGCAGGTAAACTCCGGGATCGTCATATCCACGGTGTATTCACGGTCCGAATATTTATTATCCCAGACTTCGATTTCCGGGGTCTTGAGTTTTCTGACGTTTTCCTGTAAACCTTCATACGAATTTTTCTTTGGCATACTCATGTTATCTCACCTTCATCAACTTGTGCATTTGGGGCAGTATTCTAACATTGGTCAGATACTTTAAGCAATAGTCTTGAAATTCAACGCATTTCTCAACGCCGCCATTTTTCATATCGAAATAATTCGGCTGAAGGATAAATAGAATCTCTCGATCCACTTTGGCGACCAAATCCACCGCCTGTACGATATCCTCTTGGGAAGTGTCAGCGGAAATGACAGCTTTGATGAACACATCTTTTTTGCGGGCCTCTTTTAAAAATTCCTCGTGCTCTTGCCAATACGGCCGGCACTTCGTTGAACTGGGAAGCTTGATGTCCATCGCGATCATATCCAGATCATCAATAATCGTTTTCAATTCTTTATAGAATATGCCGTTGGTATCAAGATACGTCTGCATTTTGGTCTGTTTGATTTGCGGCAGTAAGGCTTTAATGAAACCGCTTTGCACCATCGGCTCACCACCGGTCAAACTCACCGAGTGGCAATTCGCTGATAATGCTGAAATTTTATCCATGACTTGGGTGAGCGAATATTCCTCAAACTTACCGCCGCTGTCGCCAATCGACGCGGGAGTATCGCACCAAACACAGTGGATGTTGCATTCATAGAAGCGGACAAAGACTTGCGGAACACCCGCGTACTTGCCTTCGCCTTGAATAGATTTGAAAATTTCGGATATCTTGGCGTTCATCACAATGACGGATCTTTCTTCCCAATTTCCGCAAATCCTTTTTCTCTTAACAAACAACTATCACAACGCCCGCAAGGCTTTTTACCGCCTTGATAACACGACCACGTCAAATGATAGGGGACTTTCAACGATAAACCCAATTGAATAATTTGTGCTTTCGTTTTATGAATAAGCGGCGTGGCAATCTTGATCGCTTTTCCTTCAACACCGGATTTCAATCCCGTTTTTAAAACTTCTCTATAGGTCAGATAAAACTCCGGACGACAATCCGGATAACCGGAATAATCAATGGCATTGGCTCCGATGAAAACTGTCCCGGCGCCAATCGCCTCCGCGTAAGAAACAGCAAAACTTAAAAAAATAATATTTCTCGCGGGAACATACGTGGTGGGGATTTTATGAGCACTGATCCTCTTTAAACTTCTGTTCTTCGGCAAAGGGATCTGCTTATCTAACAGCGCCGAACCGCGCCACGGCAAAGCTATCTTCACCACCGCAAAGGGACTTTGGACCTGCCGGGCAATCGAAACAGCCCGGCGAATTTCTTTTTTATGCCGCTGCTGATAATCAAAAATCAGACAATGGGCTTTAAAGCCCCTGGCTTTCGCAAAAAAAAGAAGGGTTGTTGAATCCAACCCTCCGGATAAAAGGACAACAGCGTGTTTCATCTTATTTAAAATACGTTACACTCGCGACATCGGATTCCCAAACCGTCACCTGTTTAATTTTCAAAGGTTGAATTTTCAAGGTAAATCCATCGTAAATATATTTGGCCAGATTCTCCGTCGAAGGATTAATTTCCTTAAAATAGCTCAGTTCATTAAGATTCACGTGATCAATCGCCATCAAAAAATCTTTTAACTGTTTCTTGATCTCCTTAAAATCAACGACCAGGCCGACACTGTTCAATTGATCACTTTGCAACACCACCTCCACCTTCCACGTATGGCCGTGGAGGTCTTTACAAGGACCGTCATACCCTTTTAGAAAATGGGCGGAGGCGAAATCACCTTTAATAGATAATTCGAACATTCAATAATTCTCTCAACTTACCATCCCTGACCTACGCGGTCGGGGGGGATGCTTAAGCGCGTTTTACGTTTTTGATATCAAATCCCAAAAACCGCTTGGCCAGCTGGCGAAAATGTTTGGGTTCATCGCTGACCCAAAAGCTATAGGTTGTCTTCATTTTGGGCAATCGCCGCATGTTCTCTTCTCGAAGCAGTTTTTTTACTTCCAACGCCACTTCCTGGGCCGAATCGATCAGCGTCACCCGTCCGCCCATCACATTTTGAATGACCGACTTTAACAAAGGATAATGCGTGCAACCCAAAATAAGCGTGTCGATGCCGGAATTTTTGATTTCCCCCAAATACCACCGGGCAATGTCACGGGTGATCGCGCTGTCATACCAACCTTCTTCCACCAAAGGAACAAATAAAGGGCAGGCCTGAGTGCTCACGCGCACCGCAGGGTCAAACTTCTTTAAATTCCTTGTATACGATTGGCTGTTAATCGTTGCCGGCGTGGCGATGACGCCGATCCGCTTGTTTCGGCTCACCTCCACTGCCTTTTTTGCTCCAGGTGTTATAACACTGACGATCGGAACTGTGAAGTTTTTTCTTAACGTTGGCATGGCTAAACTGGAAGAAGTATTACAGGCCACCACAATCATTTTGACCTTTTTAGTCAGCAAAAACGCCACATTCTCCCGGGAAAACCGAACCACCGATTCTTTCGATTTTGTTCCGTAAGGGACGCGGGCCGTGTCGCCAAAATACACAATATGCTCCTCGGGAAGCTGACGCATCAACTCTTTCACTACGGTCAGACCTCCGAGTCCGGAATCAAACACCCCAATGGCAAAATCTTTATTATTGCTCGGCATAATCCAAAATACTCTTTGTAATCCCTTCCGCTATTTTTTGGCGGTAGGCGCTGTCGCGCAGCATATCCTCTTCTTCCGCGTGCGTTAAAAAACCAACCTCCACTAAAATGGCCGGGATCAAAGTATTACGCAAGACAAAAAATCCGGCCGCCTTAATGCCCCGGTTCTTCGCGTTAATCTGTTGCGGCGTGGAATTAGAAACGTGTTCGGCTAAATGACGCGACTCACCCTTCTTATATTGGGTCATCAAATCATTTAAGATATCCTTTAGATTAGCGGAATCTTTACTTATATCCAGAGTTGTTAATTTCCCTTCAAAATTTTTCGCCCAAACATCTTCTTGTTTCTTCATATAATCGGACTCACGTAAATAATAAACCTCAAGCCCATTGGCCGCGCGGCTGCGGCTGGAATTGGCATGAATGCTGACAAACAAATCCGCGTTGGACAGGCTGGCAATCTCCGTTCTTTCTTCCAAAGAAATAAATTCGTCTTGATCGCGGGTCATAACGACTTTAATCCCGGCCTTCTCTAAATTTTCTTTTAGTTTTCTGGAAATGTCTAAAACCACTTCCTTTTCCCGCAGACCATTTCGGCCAATGGCTCCCGGGTCTTTACCGCCATGACCGGCGTCAACAACGACTTCTCGGAACTTCTTAATGACATACGAAACTTCCTTTAAGAGTTGATCAATGACCTTCGCTTTAAAATCCGGCGGAACAATGATATCCCCGCGGCTGACTTTAATAGGTTCGCTGAGTGAAATACTTTGATTGTCCATCATCACCAGGTTACTGCCCACCAAAATTTTAACCATGACATCCCGATGATTTAAGGTCACCACCTGGCTGACGCTGTCCCAATGCCACGGGATGGCATTTTGATCGCATAACTCTTTAAGCGTCAGCGATCCGGAAACGGCCTTGCGGACGGACGCCCGTCCGCCGCAACCCGCCAAGAAAAAAACAAAAATAACCGCGAGGATTATCTTTTTGCGTGACATCAACCAAACCATAGCTTAATGATTATTGAAATTTGAGGGAACTGACTCTTTGGGTTTCACCGGCATCCCCGGAAATAATTTTGGGGGTTAAGAAAATCACGAGTTCTGTCTTTCGCAACAAATCATCCCGGTTGCGAAAAAGCGCTCCTAAAATAGGGATATTCGCCAAAACCGGAATCCGCTTTCGAGTATCTAATCTCTCATCTTTAATAAGACCGCCGATGATAATGGTAACGCCATCTTTGACCATCACGGTCGTTTCGGCTTCCGAAGTGTCCACAATGGGAATCGTATTGTTCTGAGAAGTAGTCAAAGTTCCCGTGACAGAACTCACTTCAGGTTTTACCTTCATCGTAATAAAATCATCGTCATGTATAGTTGGCGTGACAAATAGTTTTACCCCCACGTCAATAAAATTCACACTCTCGGCCGTGGTCGCCGCGCCCGTGGCAGGAGTCGTGGTTGTGGTCGTGACAAATGGCTGGGTGGAACCCACCAGGATTTTTGCTTCTTCATTATTCAGAACCGTGATCCGCGGGCTCGAAAGAATGTTGGTTGTTCCCACCGTCTGCAAGGCCTCCATTAAAACCGTGTAATCGTCGCTCGAAAGCGTCCCGATACTCACTTTACCGCGCTTGGAGATGGGGGTGTCCACCCCACCTAAAACATCCAGATCACTTTGCCAATTAAAGGCATGCCAATCGGAAACAATGGCCTGCCAATCAATCCCCATTTTATATTGATCACTCAAAACCACTTGAATGATCTTCGCTTCAATGGAAACCTCTCGTTGCTGGCTGTCGAAGGCCGTGATGATATTCCGGATCTCTTCTAATTTTTGCGCGGTATCAGTCACAATAATTTTATTTGTCCGCTTATCAAAGTTCACCGTGCCAACACTTTTCGTGATGGCCTCGGTTATTTTGGGAGCGAGATCCTCGGCTTTGGTATAACTTAAATGAAAAGTCTCGCTTCTCACCGGGACATCTATCCCTGCCAACAAAACCTCCATCGCCTCTAATTTATCAGGCGTGTCCATCAGCACTAACATATTTGACTTTTGATCAGCAATGATTTTACCAACAATACTGCGCATTTGATTTAAGGTGGCCATGGTCTCGGCCGCGTTGGCGTATTTTAACCGCACCATGCGCACCGCTGTTTTATCCTCGAACTTATGACCATAGGTCAACTCATAATCCTTATCCGTCATGACCTTGACAATATTATCTTCTTCGATAAAGGCCATGTCATGCGACTCCAAGATAATCCGCAAGGCATCGCCCACATCCACGTCCTTCAAATAAATCGTAACTTTTCCGGCAATATTTTTCCCGGCGACGATATTAAGTCCACTTTTCTTCGAAACAAGTTTCAGGACATCACTGATGTCCATGTCTTCCAAATCCAAAACGTCCAAAATAATTTTATCTTTGAGACTGACCCGGCGTTTGGTATCCAGTTTCGTTTTATAATCCAGGTCATTAAGCAGTTCGCGGGTCTCTTTACTGGAAAATGGTTCGATGTCCAACGCGGATGTATCGGGGATCTCTGCGGGCTGAGAACCGGGCTGCGCGTTTCCTTCCTGATTGTCTAATGCCTGCTCAATGATCGAATAATAATCGTTCACCTGAGCGAAGACTGTCGTGCTGAACAGCAATTGGAGGGCCAAAACACTGAACCCAATTTTTATTTTATTCATCATGGGATATTATACGGTCTCCCTTCTTAGCGAACAAGCTCAATTGTCTGATTATTATAAATAAGAATTACTTTACCTTCCTCGATTTCCTGGACAACCGCGTCCCGGATACGGTCTCCTTTGCGCAGGAAGTAAGTCTTCTGTTCCTCTAAGTCTTCCAGAATCACCTCAGCGTTTTTATCTAAGACAATACCGACGATTTTCAATTTCGTCGTGATATCCGGCAGAGGCTGCGGCGCCATCACTTCGAGCGGCAGCTGATCCGGCGTCACAGTTTGTCCCGGCGCCGAATCAAAAATATTACGGCCTCCCATTTTTTCCGCATAATACGAAAATGGCTGGGGCTCAACGGCCGTGGGAATCACCGGCGCGACGGTCTCGGACGATGAAGTTGTTTCTTCTAAGGAAATCGTCACGGTCTCCTGCTTGCCGAATTTAAAATTATAAAGAAGATATCCCAGCAAAACAATAATCGCCGCGATCAGGACTTTATCAACGGCCTTGAAAATCCCCAGGGAATCCCCCAGCCTACCGGCAGCGGACACGCCCCCAACACCAGGTTGATTTAAGGCCGCTTCTCCTTTAACGGCTGCCGGATTCTTCTTCCGGATGAATTTCAATAATTTTTCTTCGGGAGATGTCCCTTCAGACATAGGCCATGTCACTTCCACTTTTCTTCTTCCTCGAGCAAACCGCTGACCAAATCCCCCGTCACCAGCTCTCGGCCTTCCATCACCAGTTTCTCCAAGGCATTATGGCATAAGAGGGCGATCTTTCTCGGATATCCCTGACTATATTCATAAATCCTCTGCACGGCTTCCCGGCTGAATAAATCCCTGCCGCCATTATATCCGGACTGACGCAAACGAAATTCAATGAGCTCTTTGGTCTGATCTTCATCGAGAGGATTGATAATATATTTAAGGCTCGCGCGGTCGATAAAATTGCGAATCTTCTTTATCCGAGGCAAAAGTTCCATCTGGGCCATGATCACCAATTGCAGTAATTTAAATTCATTGGTTTCATAATTCAACAGTGTCCGCAATATTTCCAAAAACGGCTGGGAAAGCTTCTGGCCTTCATCAATTAAAAGGACCACCGTCTTTTTTTCTTCGATACATTTTTGAAAAAGATATTTCTCGATGGCCTCGCGATGATCAATGGCCGAACGAAAAAAAGGACTGACCCCGAACATCTTTGTTAAGCACGCCAGGAATTGATATTCTGTTTTAAAATCAGGGTCCAGGATCATATGAAAAACATACTCGTGCTCTTCTCCGCTAAAGATCTGAAACAAGGCCCGGGACAGTGTCGTCTTGCCGGTGCCGACATCACCTAGAATTAAACTTAAACCCCGTTTTAAACGGATAGCGATTTCCAACCTCTGCAAGGCCGTGGTATGTTCCCGGGAGCGGTAAAAAAAATGCGGATCAGGACTGGTGGAGAATGGTTCTGTTTTTAAATCAAGGATCGTGTAGTAACTCATAGAAAAAATCCGTCGGGACAGATCATGGATTTGTCCCGACATCCAAAATATTCTTTATTTCCTTAAGCGAATGCCCCGCGGACTGCAATTCCCGAATTTTTTTTAATTGATCTAAAGAAGAATCATCGAAATAACGGAAATTGGTTGCCGGACTGCGGCCAAATTCCTTTAGCAGGCCGATACGCATATAGTACTTTACAGTATGCGTCGAATGCCCTGAAATACTGGAGAGGTCCTTCATAAGATATATATTTTTCATATACTTAAAATCAACTATCCAAGCAGAGAGTTAGCCTCATTGTCAAATATACACCTCCCTTTGTCAAGGGTATTCTCGGATTTTTCACAACTTATTCAGTCACGAAGAATTTGAAATCAAAGAGTCATTAGCGGGATCAGCCTCAAACCTGCTTAATGAGCTATCCACTCAATTTTGCGGTGGGACTGAGCACAATCACGTAAGTAGAGATTGATAAGATTTTGATAAGGGACACCCATTTCATCGGCCATTGATTTAAAATAATTTATCACATCCGCCCCTAAACGGATTGTCACTGTTTTTTTTAAGCGCGCGGCATAAGGATTGCGCTTGGCCTTCATCTTAGAAAAATCATATTCTGATCTCATGGTTTATCCTCCCAATATCTTTCCCTTTCTTGTTTGGTCGCTTTTCGAGCTGAAAAAATTCTAATGACCGACCCTGATTCTCTCAAACAATGACAAACAACTAAAATCCGCGTCTTAAAACTCAAACCCAGCATAATAAATCTATCTTCCTTTGCTGAATGATCCGGGTCATGAAACTCCCAAGCATTATCATCATAAAAGACTGTGATAGCTTCTTCAAAAGATATGCCGTGTTTGCTTTTATTTAATACGGCCTTGTCTTTATCCCAATCGAAATGAAGTTCATCCATATTTACAATGTAAATATAACATAAGCCTTGCTATTTTCAATCAAAAAATAAGGGGAATCTAAAACCCTCCATATATTTAAATACAATTTTAAAATTTTTCAATTATTATGGGACTAAAAAACGACTCGGAGTAAGAAAGCACCGCAGCTGCGAAGAACCAGAAGAACTCCGCTCAAGACGCATTTCCAAAATATCGAAATTGTGCGGCCGTGTTTCCAGCAGATAAATAAAATTTAAAATAGCGGACAGCTCGCTATCCGTAGTCAGATTAATGGTGAACTGATTATAAAAATCCACTCTCCTGACCTTCTGCGGCTTCATGTCGGTGACCCGCATGCCGATTTGATTAGCGACGGACTCGATCTCCGAAAGGATAAGGGTCATCTCCTGCTCATCCGAACGGCTCTGGCGCAACCCTTGCGACAGCTGTTCATACTGGGCATCCAAAACTTTCTGTCGGCTTAACATCTTTTGATTTTTGGTCAGGCGTATTTTTTGCGCCTCAATCCGTTCCTCAAACGAATTAAACCGTTCTTGAAATGATTTATAAACAAAATTATATCCGATATAAATGGTCAGCACGGCGGCGCATAAGATCAAAATCTGATTTTCTCTTTTCGTCAATGTTCGTATCGCCATAGGATTCCTACTTCTTCCCCGCCGGTTGAATGGAGACCTGGCAGGTGATTTTAAAATCTGTTACCTCAACCCCTCGAAACATCTTGCGTTTGGTGGCGTATTGCAAGGTGACATTGTCAAAAATCGGGGATTGCACTAAACTCTGCTGCAGATTATTGACATCCGGGCTGTTCTCCGAAATTCCCTGCAGCGTTAAAGCTTTTTTCTCATCTAACTGGACCAGCCGATACGAAACGCTCACCGGCGTCACATCATACAATTCACTGATAATCTCCAAAACCGGGACCTTTGGCGCCAATTTTTCTTCCAAGACTTCCATACGTTTGGACTGCTCGCGGATCTGAGCAACTTTCTTTTCAGTTTCCTCAACCAACGCGGCTATTTGATCAACGTATTGGGATTTCTTATAAGCCGATAATGAAAAAATCCCGATGAGAAGGGCGGCCACGACCGCGGACAATAAACCCGCTTTAACCCATTCCCGCCTTTTTTGTTTTATCTTGCGCGTATCGCTGACCTCTACCGGCAAAAGATTAATCATCTTTCTATTCTCAGTTAACCCTAACCCCAATCCCACAGCGAGTGAGGCCCCACCTCGTTCCAGGGCGTCGGGTAAAAGCAGGTCTTTCCTGCGAAAAACTTCCCCCAAAGGATTAATCGCCTCAATCGGAACTTTATATTCTGCTTCCAATTTTTCTTTTAAGAATAAAATTTCCTTGATGGAGGAAAACAAGGTTATCTTGGAAAACACATCACTGATATTCTCCTTTTGATAAGCCGTCATCGTTAAATGGATTTGCTCGACAAAGGCCTGAATGTGTTCCGGGTTCAAATCCTTGGCTCCGTAATTAATGCTGCGAGAGAAAAGCAACTTCCCGTCGTCAAAAAAGCATATCTCCGTGTGCGCGGAATCCACGTTAATAACGACCAGCGATGGCCCCGTTTTTAGACGATTCTTCCGCTCGCGATGGGAGGACAAATTAAGCAGTCCTTCCGAACTTAATGTCAGGATATTCAAATGCAGGCCGGCGTCCTGAAAAATCTTTAAATACCGGCCCACGACTTCTTTATGGACCATCACCACCAGGACCTTGGCGTAACCGTTCGGGACCTTCTGTAGGGTGATGTGATCGACTACGATATCTTCTTTCGGGTAAGGTACCTGCTTGACGATTTGTAAAGAAACCATCTTTTGAATCTCTTCCTCATCATGAGACGGCAGCGAAATATGCCGCTGAATAACAAAACGCCGCGGGATAACTGTGATAATATTCTGTGCCTGGGACTTCGCTAAATTTAAAAATGACGAAATGGTCTTCGTGATTTCCTCATCCGAATGCTGGATAATGCCCGTCACATGGCAATGCATTAAATGTAACCTGCCCGCCGTCAAACGCGTCTGCAAACATTTGATGTGCGATTCCGTGATTTCGATAATCGTATTCGCCCGTTTTCTCATCAGCGTTCCATCACCCGCTTATTGTTTTCGTTTCCAATACACAACTTTAAAATCTTCGTGTCCAAAAACCGCTTCTATATCCGATTTCACCAAAGAAGATTCATCCACCCCGCGGATATTCGCGCGAAAATAAGCGGAAGAAACTGTCAGCATCGGTTGAAGGTTTGTCAAAAGATTAGGTTCGCCACCGATAAGGTTCATCTCATCCGCTTTATCCAACTCAACCGACCGATCATCCGCGGTCAACAATGTTTTATCATCTCCCGCGCGATAATCAATAATCTTCTTAGCCAGACTATCGGCATCAGCCTCCGTTCCAGAGTCAGGAATACGTTCGACAGCATAATGACCCAAAGCTCGTATCGCCAACTCAGCGGCGGTGTTGATATTGATGCTAAGACTCGTCGCGTCCTTAGGATAAACGGTGACATAATCTTTAATAGCGGCAAAAATCTCCGGGGTCATGCCTTTGATTAAAAGTAATTCTTCCAAACTATCCAAGGGTAAATTCTTACAATGATAGGGTTTCTCCAGGGTCATATAATCGTCATCTTCGGCTCCGTTAGGTGGAACCGCCGCGTCAGAATCCGCATCTTTCCAATGAACAACCGCGGCGGCAATCGCCTCCGCTGCTGAATTTTCGAAACCTAAAAAAACAATCAAATGTTTCAAGATCAAATAATTCTCCGGGCCCAAAGCATTTACATTAATCTTACTGCTTTCATCCTGAAGACCATAAAATACTTTGTCCACGCCGCTGGGATCCTTAACGCTATAATTAACATCAAAATATCCTTCTCCGACAGAAATATGTTTAAAAATTTGCTCGGGCGTTTGACCCGCGTCTAATTTAATACCGCATTGAAACAGGGTGTCCACGTCCTTCGTGGTCTCATCCTTTGAATCTTTGTGAACTTGCTCCATGGCATAGGTAAGTCCAGCCCGCGCAGAATAATCGGCCTTCAATTTGCCCATACTATATTTCGCCAAAGATAGATCAATGCTTGTCCTGCGGCCGAGACCCAGCGCCACCAAAGATAAGATGACCAGAAGCCACAAAACAACCAAAAGTATTATACCAGAATTATTTTTTTTCCCTGGTTTGACCGCCATAAATTTCATCACAAACTTGTTTCCCCTAAAATTCCCGCCGGAATAAAAACATTCCTGCGAGTGGAGACCGCCTCTTTTTGTTCCGAGTCAATAAATGTCAACTCCACCTGTACCCCGGCTGGAATCCCTTTTTGTCCCCATTGATTCTTCCAGATAATTTTAACCTCATCGCCTGTCCCTTGCCGAAAAGCGTAGAGAAATTTAAGCCCGCCTTGTTTGACCTTCGAATTTAATACACTGACATTGGGCTTTTCCGGCGTTTTGCCGGACAGATAATCGACGATATCCATTTCTTCCCGGGTGAAGGCATTTAAAGTCAAACTTTTCTCATTTAAAAGAACCATGTCCTCATTACGTTTATAATGTTTACCGATTAATGTCTTATGCACGGACCCGAACTCCAAAGGTTCAAGCGAATACTTTACCATCTTCAATCCCGGATCCGAGGGCACAATAAAAACGATTTGATCCGCTTCGCCGACAAAGGCCAGCTTATCAGGAGCAGAACCGCTCAAGTCATAATTGACCATACGTTCCAACTCCAAAGATACCCTTTCTAAAGTCCAGCGCACCTGACGGTAAACTTCATCGGTTCTCTCGGAGCGCTTGCTAAGGGTCATCCCCGTGGCAAACGTGCTGTATAGACTGAGGGCGATCACAGAGAAAATACTTAAAGCCAGCAATAGCTCAATGAGAGTGAAACCGGGTTTATGGGCGCGCGGCGTTTTGTTCATTTTCAATAAAATTGGGTAAAAATGTGGTGACGGGAATTTTATGTTCTTTCTTCCCCGACGACCAGGAAATCTCAAAATCGACCTGATTGGAGAAGCCCGGTTCAGAACCGCTCCGGATATTTTTTGCTTTCAATTCGTACTGAAATTTTTCATACGGTTCGGGAAATTTCTTGCTCTCCTGATAACCATCTTTGACAGGGCCCTTCTGCAGCAATTCGGTCATTTTATTTTCCGCCAAAAGCGTGGCCAAGGAATAATCGTAAGAATACACCGTTGCCCGCAGACTGGCCATAAACGACTGGGTAACCAAAACCAATCCCCCAGTCATAACGGTAATCGCCAAAAGAACTTCAATAAGTAAGGCGCCCGTCTTTGGCTTTTTTATTTTAAACATTCTCTACACTCTTACCACACCCCCGAGGTGTGCTGGTCGGAAACGACCAGTTCACCTCGGGGGTGTCACCGGTCAAACACTACTCCACCTTAAAATCAAAAACTAAAACATAACCGACCTGCTCTTGAGTTGAAACCGTGAAATATTTACCTTTCACGTTCGACAAATAAATCCTCACCGGCTCGATATCGCCATTAGGATAAAACTCAACGAATGGTTTGGGAGTCTCCAAAGTCAACTCCTCCGGGATATGGAAGGCCCGGCCATTGCGTCCAGCGATCCGTTCAAAAGACTCTTCTGTTTTATTCTCACTCTCTTCCCCGGCGCGGCGCGTGATCCGGTATTCTTTATTCGGCTCATCAAATTCAAGGCGAAAATACCTTTGCCTGATGATCGCCTGGCTCTGGGTATAACGCATCAAGTAAGAAATATTTTTCGCCGTTTCCTGCATTTGGAGGCTGGAATAGGTCTGACTAAAATTGGGGATAGCCAGACTGGCAATGATCCCCAGGATGACAACAACGAGGAGCAGTTCAATCAGGGAAAAAGATTTGAGGCTGTAAATTTTGTTCTGAAATTTTAAATGAATGAACACGGGGGTGGATTCTATTTCTCCGTTGTCCGGGCGTTTTCCCAATTGGCAATATCGTCGTCGCTTTCAACGCCATCCTGCCCCAAAGAAGACAGATCATAATCGTCGGTATTGTGCGTCCCCGGGCCCGCGTAGACATACGGCTGCCCCCAGGGGTCTTTGGGTATTTTTTTCTTCTTCAGATAAGGTCCGTTCCAACTTTTGGGAGCGGGCGCCGAAGAGGGTTCCGTTAAAAGGGCGCTTAAACCCTGGTCAGTTGTGGGATAACGGCCATTATCCAATTCATAAAGATCCAGGGCGGTGGCCAGATTAACTTCGATATCGGTAACAGCCGCGGCCCGCCTGGCCTTTTCTCCCTGCCCGGAAAAATTCGGAACCACCATCGCCGCGAGAACACCGATGATGACAATGACCAATAAAATTTCGATTAAAGAAAATCCTGCCCTGTTCGTTCTGTTCATCTCAATCTCCTTGATTATTTAATTATGGAAGATCCCCTCCGAGGTGAACCGGTCGTCTGCGACCATCACACCTCGGAGGTGATTCATTTAATCAACAAATTTACTCTGAATATCGGCAATAAAATCGCCACAAACATGAACCCAACAATCGCGCCGATAACAAAAATCATCATCGGCTCCAGCAAAGAGGTAATCGTTTTGACGGTCCTGTCCGATTGCCGTTCATAAGAAATAGCCAACTTATATAAAGACTTCTCTAAATGTCCCGACTCCTCTCCCACCGCAATCATATTCACCGCAGCGTCCGGGAAATACGTGCACTTTTTTAACGCCGCCGTCAAACTGGTTCCGCTGGCCACATCCTGGGAAACAATCTTGATCTCGTTTTTAAGGATCTCATTATCCAAGACTGCCCACACCGACTCTAAGGCCGAAACAATCACGACCCCGCTGTCTAAAAGGGTCGCCAGGGTCCGGGCAAAACGCCCGATCTCAACGTCCTTGATAAAATTTCCTAGAAGCGGGATCTTGAGCTTGAAGGTATCTACCTTCTTTTTTCCTTCGGGGGAATCCGTAAACCGCTGAACGTAAAATGATAAAAGCGCGATGAGTCCTAAAATCAACCACCAGAATTTCGCGAAGAACCCGCTTAAGCCCATCAAAATGACCGTGGGCAAAGGCAGAGACTCAGTCAGATCTTCAAAAATGATTGTTAAACGCGGAATGACAAAAGTTAAAATAACAAAAACGGTCAACGCCCCCACGAAAAGCATAAAAGCCGGATACGCCAAACTCGCCTGCACCTTAGCGCGCGTTTCCAAATCTTTATCAATAAATTCCGCCAGACGGTTTAAAATCGTGTCCAAATTTCCACCGACCTCACCGGTCTTGACCATGTTGACATAAAACCGAGAAAACACTCTCGGGTGCTGGGCCAGGGCCTCGGAAAAAGTCCCGCCATCCTGAACAAACACGTAGATATACTCCATGATCGTTTTCAAGTGAGGATTTTGAGTTTGATTGGTGGTGATGGTTAAGGCGCGCAGAATGGGAACACCGGCATCCACCAGGTCACAGATCTGACGGGTAAAGATACCCACATCATTTAAACCGACGCGTTTCGAAAAATTAAAAGGGAATCCCTGGGGTTTCGGTAAGTTTTGCCGGACATTCGGGGTCTCCACAAAGACATCCAGCGGGGCTAAACCCAATTTCATAATCTTATCAATGGCGCTGTCTAAATTGTCCGCATCGATGGTGCCATCAATGAGCTCGGCGGGTCCTCTTTTGGCTTTGTAAGCAAACTTTGGCATAACCTGGTGAGATTCTAACACAGGGTATTTTCTATTTCAAAGACTTTCACAGGTTAATCTTTGAAAACCGCCTTGTTTTCTTTGATCAAGATCGTCTTTTTAACAAGCTGGATGGCTTTGAGGATGACCACTTTGTCCTTTAAAACAATGTATTGCAGGCCGGTCACTTTATGGATGGATGTTTCTTTTTTGCCTTTGCTATCGCGGGTCTTGATGACGAATGTCTGTGGGGGAGAATCTTTCTGAACCTTCTGGTTAAGGAAGACTTCTAATTCTTTTTTATCGGTATATTGAAAAACCTGCTGAACGCTGTAAATGATTCTCTTCTCAAAGTCCTGAACAATGCCTTGGGCCTCAAAATGTTCGGACATGAAAAGTTCTTTTCGTTTTCTATTCGAGGAAATAAAGTTCTTGAATAACAACTTCCGCATGTCCCAACCCCTTTCTCTTAATATGAATATAGCATCTTTATTCGAGAAATGGGGCGCGCAAGGGGCTATTCAAGAAAACGGTTTCTACTTTTCTACCCTGACTCCTCCTGGGTTACGCGAATCACCTCGCTGGGAGTGGTTAGGCCTTTTTTGACTTTTTCCCATCCATCCTGGCGCAGTGTCCGCATCCCCTGCTCTATGGCTTTATTTTTAATCTGACTGCCGGTGGCTTTAGTCGAAACCAAATCACGCAGCGCGTCATTGAGGACCAAAAATTCATAAATCCCTTCCCTGCCCCAATATCCCGTGAACTTGCAGGCCTCACAGCCGCGACCTTCATAAATAGTAATCCCGGATAAATCCGTCTCAGTCAATCCAAACTCTTTGACGATGTCCGGTTCAACATGGACAGGTTGTTTACAATGTGAACATATCAAACGAACGAGTCTTTGCGCGATGAAACATTCCACGGAGCTGGCAACAAGATAAGGCTCAACGCCCATGTCCAAAAGACGGACCACCGCGCTGGCCGCGTCATTGGTATGCAAAGTGGAGAAAACCAAATGCCCGGTCAAAGCGACCTGAATAGTAATTTCGGCTGTCTCTGGGTCACGGACCTCGCCGACCATCATGATATCCGGATCGTGCCTGAGCATCGAGCGTAAACCCGTGGCAAAGGTAAAACCAATACGCGGGTTAATCTGCAACTGCGTGATCCCTCTCAGTTGATACTCGATAGGGTCTTCAATGGTAAGAATTTTCTTATCAATGGTATTGACCCTGGCCAGGCAGGAATACAACGTGGTCGTCTTGCCGCTTCCGGTCGGGCCGGTGACAAAGATAACGCCATGGGGTTTTTTGATTAAAGAATCCAATATCCCTAACTCAACCGGCGACAAACCGAGTTCTTCCAGGCTGTAAAGTTTGGCCGTATTTAAAATCCTGATGACCACACTTTCCCCGTATTGAGTCGGCAAAAATGAAACTCTTAAATCCAGATCAATCTCGCCGACTCGCACCTTAAATCGTCCGTCCTGGGGCAGGCGCTTCTCCGCGATATTTAAATTCGACATGATTTTGATGCGCGAATTAATTGAATCCTTAAAATGTTTGATATTGGCGGGGACCTTGGCGTCATACAAAATCCCGTCAATTCTGTAGCGGATCTTCAATTCATCTTCATAAGGTTCGATATGAATGTCGGTCGCCCTGTCCTTGTAAGCCTCTAATAGAATCTGATTCACAAATTTCCCGATGGAGGCCTCGGAATCAATCTCCTTGATGTCCTCAACGACAATATCATCCCGTCTTTGTACCTGAACCGTGTCCATCATCTTCTCAATGGTTTCCGCGCCGACGCCGTAATATTTTCGGATGGCCTCCTCAATATCTTTTTCGCTGGCCAAGACCGGCTGGATCCGGGATTTGACCACCAGGCCAATATCATCCAGGACATGAATATCCAAGGGCTTGGTCATGGCCACAAAAAGTATTTCATCCTTAAATTCAACGGGAATAATTTTGTAATGATACGCAAATTGAGCGGGAATTTTGCTGATGACCTGCGGACTAATCTGCCGCTCTTTAAGATGGACCAATTCAACACCCAGCTGCCGGGCCAGGACAGGCAGATAAACATTTTCTTCGGTGACATAACCCAGCCGGATCAGGATAATACCTAAAAGCTCGCCGGTTTTCTTCTGCTCGCGAAGAGACTCCTCCAGCTGGTGGAAGGTTATCATCTTCTCCTCAACAAGCAATTGTCCTAATAAACTTTTTGATTTAACTCTCATCACGCAGGTTTGACACGCTATTCTTTGATGACAACTTTATAATAATTGTTTGGAAAATCTTCGAGGGATTTCTGAACTAGTTTACCATAAGAAATAATATCGTGGGTGACATCCACCGTGATTTCACCGATCCGGGTATCGCCTTCATAAATCCCCAGCGTGCTTCCCGGGCGAAGGCCATTGACCACCCCCAAAGTGACCAAACACATCGTGGTCTTACGATCAATCCACAAGACCCCTTCTTTACGGTTAAGCTCTTTTTCGCCATAAATACTTTCCGCATGGGCCAAGAAATCTTCGAGGGTGATGGGTTCTCTTCGAACCCAGGCGGGATCCGATTGCCGGATGATGGGTTCGCTTTTTTCGGCAACGAGGTTAGCCAGTTCCACTTCAAATGAGGCAATCTTTTCTTGATTTCGGCTTTGCTTCTCCCCCATAAAGTAAAAAACCATCAGTGTGCAGGCAAAGGCGATGATAATCAAGACAATACCAACGATCTGGATGGTTTTATGTTTATTGGTCATATTTTTAAACGGATAACGATGTCAAGCTGCGCACTACTTTTAACATGCGTACCCTATACTTGTCAACACGGGATCAGAGAATATTGATTAAAGGAATGAAAATTTTATTTGCCAAGCAAATGAAACATCTTTTTCTTATACGCCTCCACCCCGGGCTGGTCAAAGGGGTTGACGCCAAGAAGATATCCGGAAATAGCGACGGCCTTTTCAAAAAAATAAAACAGGCGGCCTAAATTTTCTTCGTCCGCTTTGGAAATGGTGATGGTCATATTAGGAACGCCGCCTTCCAGGTGGGCCATGGCAGTAGCGAGATAAGCTTGTTTGTTAACAAAATCCAGATCTTTTCCAGCGACGCAATTAAAACCGTCCAGATCCTCTTTTCCTTTTGGGATCATCACTTTACTTTTTTGATTTTCAATGACCAAAAAGGTTTCAAAGATATTGCGCATGCCGTCCTGCAGTAATTGTCCCATGGAATGAAGGTCCGTTGTCAAGGTCACCGACGCTGGGAAAATGCCTTTGCCGGCCTTGCCTTCGCTTTCACCGAAAAGCTGTTTCCACCATTCAGCCACATAAAAAAAGTTGTCATAAAACGAGGAAAGAACTTCAATCACTTTCCCCTGCTTATATAAAAGATATCGGGCGGCCGCGTACTGATAAGCGGTATTCTTTTCGAAATCTTCTGCCGCAAACTCTTTCTGCGCCGCGCGAGCGCCTTGAACCAATTTCTTAATGTCCACTCCGACAAAGGCCAAGGGCACCAGCCCAACGGGGGTCAAAACAGAAAACCTTCCGCCGACATCATCAGAAATAACAAAAGTTCGATAACCTTGCTTTTGCGCGATCTTTAACAAAGCGCCTTTCTTTTCATCGGTGACACAGATAATCCGTTTTTTAAGCTGTACTGCTGAATATTTCTTTTCCATGAATTTCTTTAAGATGCGAAACACTACCGCGGGTTCAGTGGTCGTTCCAGATTTTGAAATCACCAAAAGCGTCACGCGCTTTTTCTTTAAACTTTCCATGAGCGAAAAAAGTGAATCGCTGTTTAAATTATGTCCGGCATAATAAATGGGAAGGCCTTTAACGGGTTTTAAAAATTCAACGGCCGCGCGGATACCAAGATACGAGCCGCCGATACCGACACTGATCACGCAATCGGAATTCTTCTTAACTTCCTTCGTCAATTTCTGCAAATCGCTTAAAAACTTATCCGGGATCCGGCTCGGCAGATCAAGCCATCCGGTAAACTCCGCGCCTTTTCCCCGGCGGCTATGCAAGGTCTCATGGGCTTTTCGAACATCGAAAGCAGTCTTTTGTATTTCTTCATCCGTAATAAATTTTTTTAAATTCCCCTGATTTAACGAAATCATCGCGACTATCCTCTCTTTATGATTTACACAACGGCCTTCTCAATAATCCCTCCCGCCAAAACAATATCATCATGATATAACACCACCGATTGACCGGGGGTGATGGCCTTTTGCGGTTCGGCGAAACGGATCTCGGCCTGATTGTTGTCTAACGAAGTCACAAAGGCCGACACTTCTGGAAACCCGTGACGAATTCGAATCTTCACCTCGAAATCATTTAAGGGTGGATCAATGCTGATATAATTCATCTGCCCGGCGATCAATCCTTTTGAAAACAGCCGGTCAACATCTCCCAGATAAACCGTGTTGGTTTCTTTTTCAATTTTAAAAACATATTTCGGCCGGCCGAAAGCCACACCCAGACCATCGCGCTGACCGATGGTGTAATTGGCGATGCCCTTATGTTCCCCGACCACATTACCCGCTTCATCTTTAAAAAGTCCGGGCGCTATCATTTGTTTGCCGACACGCTCCTCTAAAAATTTTTTGTACCCATCCGATGAAACAAAACAGATATCCTGACTCTCGGGCTTCTGGGCGTTGGCGAGATTGTATTTCGCCGCCAGGGCGCGCACTTCATCCTTGGTCATATTGCCGATGGGAAATAAAACATGCGGAAGGGTTTCTTTGCGGACACTGTAAAGAAAATACGATTGGTCTTTACGCGTATCGCAGGCTTTTTTAAGTTCATAACGGCCGTTGTGATCATTGTAATAAATTTTGGCGTAATGGCCCGTGGCCAAATAATCGGCGCCGAGCTTGCGGACTTTATCAAATAGGGAGCCGAATTTTAAATGCTGATTACAGCGCACACACGGATTCGGCGTGCGACCGTTTAAATATTCGCTGGTGAAATTATCAATGATACTTTCTTTTAAATCCTGGGCGTAATTGAAAACATAATGCGGAATATCGAGAATGTGCGCGGCGCGCTTGGCGTCTTCAATGCCGTCGACTCCGCAGCACGAAGGCTTTTTGCTGTTGGGATGCGTGATATTAAAACACATGGTGACCCCAACGACATTGTAGCCCTGCTCTTTCATCAGGCCCGCCACAACGGAAGAGTCCACCCCGCCGCTCATCGCGACGAAAACTGTTTTTGGTTTGGTTTGAGTGATCATATATTTTTCGTTACTTGCTTAATGGCGCGATAGGTTATATCAAGCATTTTCTTTAATTCAGAATTACTTATCGCCAACGGCGGCATAAGAACGATGACATTGCCTAGCGGACGAAGGGTAACGCCATGCCTTCGAACTTCCTGACAAACCTTTATGCCGACTTTTTCTTCCCAGGCGTAAGGCTGATACGGATTTTTGCGGCGAACCAACTCAATGCCAACCATAAAACCCTTTTGCCGGACATCGCCGACATGAGGCGACCGCCGGAATCGTTTCAATTCGACAGTTAACTGCCGAATCTTAGGTTGCAAATTATACAATGTTTTCTCTTTTTTGAAAACCTCTAAATTGGCCAGCGCCGCGGCGCAGGCTAAGGGATTTCCCGTATATGTATGACCGTGAAAAAATGTTTTCTGATCCTTATAAGGAAAAAGAAAACCGTTAAAAACCCGTTGCGTGGTGAGTGTCGCCGCCAAAGGTAAATAACCTCCGGTTAATCCCTTGGCCAAACACAAAAAATCCGGCGTCACATTTTCATGTTCGCAGGCGAACATTTTTCCCGTGCGGCCAAACCCCGTGGCCACTTCATCAGCGATCAAAAAACAATCGTATTGTTTACACACGCGGGCGATTCGTTTTAAAATCCCCAGCGGCCAAACGAGCATTCCGGCCGCGGCCTGGACCAAAGGCTCGACAATCACCGCCGCGATCGTGTCATGATGTTTTTCTATTGTCTCTTCAAATTTTCGAAGCCGGCTAAAAGCATATGCACTTTGCGTCATTCCCTTGGGAACCGGAAAAGCATACGGCGAATTCACTTTGACCGCTTTAAAAATCAAATCCCGATAAACCTTGTGAAATAACTCAATCCCGCCGACACTCACCCCACCCAAAGTATCACCGTGATAGGAATGTTCAAAATGAACGATATGGCGTTTCTTGGTCTTTCCAATATTCTGCCAATATTGATACGCCATCTTTAAAGCAACTTCAACGGACGTAGAGCCGCTGTCGGAGTAAAATACTTTCGCCAAACCTTTGGGCGCAATTTCAATTAATTCTTGGGCCAATTCAATGGCCGGAACATTTGAAAGGCCCAAAAGTGTCGAATGTTCCACGCGGTTGAGTTGCCTGATAATGGCCTCGTTGATTTCCTTTTTGTTATGGCCATGGATGTTCACCCACAAACTTGAAATTCCGTCCAAATACCGTCGGCCATGAGTGTCAATCAGATACCTACCCTCGGCCCGATCGATCACCAAAGGCTCTTCTTTCAGCCAATCCTGCATCTGGGTAAAGGGGTGCCAGAGATATTGTTTGTCTAAATCTCCCCATCGTTTGGCCCCGAGGTTCATGTTTTCCGTCATTGCGAGGAGCCCTTTGGGGGCGACGAAGCAATCTTTATAAGGATTGCTTCGCCCCTGCGGGGCTCGCAATGACGAAAGAATCTTATTCACATTAACCTTCGATAAACATTGTCGAATAATTTCTTTTCGATTGAGATTCTTCAAATACGGGACAGTCCCCAAAACCGGAATCCCGCTTAAACGCTCAATGGTTTTCGGATTGGTCCGCTCGGGCACGCCCATTTTTCTCGGATGATTAACGCTAAAAACAATGCCTCCAATTTTTAATCCCAAATTCTTTGCCTGGTTAATCGTCAATAATGTATGGTTAATGGTCCCCAGTCCCAATCGCGAGACAATAATGATTTCCAAATCCAGATCGCGGGCCAGATCAGCAACCAAATAATCTTCTTTTATGGGAACCAAAAGCCCCCCGGCGCCTTCCACTAAAACAATCTCATGTTTGGATTGCAGTTTTTGATAACCTTCCAGTATCTTTTTGATATGGATTTCTTTTTTCTGCCGTTTAAAGGCCAAATGCGGAGACAAAGGCTCAGGGGCATAGAAAGGGTTGATCTCCTTCAGGGAATCTTTGATGGCTAAAGATTTCTTTAAAAATTCAGCATCGCTGCCGCCGCATTGAATGGGTTTTATCACACCGATGTCGCAGCCTTTTTGCTGAAAAAGTACTCCCAACGCAAAAGTCACAACGGTTTTACCTATCCCTGTATCCGTACCCGTTATGAAAAAACCTTTCTTTATTTTCTCGCTTGCAGCCATATCACCTCGAAGGTCGCGTAAATCCCGAAACCATCTTTAAAATTTTCGTTGTAATAATCGTTCGCACGATTTAACCAATCCCGGCCGACGTAAATATCTTTTCTCAAGACATTCGCGCCGATATCTTTGGTCCATTGCACCAGCGCCATCATATCGGTGAAGTGGGCTTTGACGCGCTCAAAACTCACCTCGACATCTTTAAAACCGCATTCAACCACAGCTTGTTTGATTCTTGCGGAATCCAATAATCGTTGAATAGACGAAAATTTTTCTTTCCCTTCGCATGTTTTCTCTAATGAACAAAAGAGTTCATCAAAAGTTTCACGGCCGAACATCGTCATCGCCAAAGTCCCGTCATTTTTTAATACTTGATAATAATCTTCGAAGGCCTTTTGAACATTCTCAACCCAATGAAAACTTAAATTGGAAGTAATGATGTCAAAGGCTTTCTTTTTAAAAGGCATGGCGCGGGCGTCGGCTTGAACGATTTTGTACGTCCCATCCTTTTTTTTAGCCGCTTCCACCATGCCGTCGGCAAAATCCAGCCCGACCACCAAGGCATCCGGGAAATAATTCGTCAAGCGGCTGGTCAAATAACCAGTCCCCATGCCGATATCCAAAATATACCGGCTGTCCTCAAGAGGTTTGATTTTATCAACTAATTCCCGGGCCACTTCACGGTGTAAACCGGTCAGCACATCGTATTGCGCGGCCGCGTTGGAAAACGCCCGGCGGATTTTATGATCAATTAATTTCCACATTGTCTATCCTCTTTTAAACCAACCGCACTCCCGGTGTGCGGTTGGTTATTCAAGAATAAGATGCTTAATTTCAGCTAACTCTTGTTGATAAGAAATCCTATCTTCAACAAATTTTTGATAATCTTCTGGATGCAAGTCAATCAAATTTTGATAATCACACAATTTTCTTGTCATCGGCATGGCAATATATTCTCGATAAGAAGAGTATTGCCACTCTTCTGGAGAATTGGCTAAATGCGCTGTTGTAGGGTTTAAATGTATATATCGGGTAAGATGCAAAAGCTGACTATCGATCTTAACAAGAATCGACTTAAATCTCGCTTCCCATAGTGGTCCGCGTCTTTTATGTTTAAGATTGAAATACCTCGCGTAACCATTAAGAACATTCGCCATGTACCGGTTAATCCCCCCAGGCTCAAGTTGCTGCAACAAAAGGTGTATATGCGTAGGCATCAGACTATAGGCTATCATTCTCACTCGTTTTTCTTTCCCACGAGAATATGTTTGAAATTTTTCCTCAAATGATTCTTCAGCATCGCCAATAAAATCAGAAAAGCGAACCTTAACTTCCCCCAATTGATAATACCGTATCAAAGACAACATCCTTGAGAATTCTAAATCATGATTGAAAATCACATAACCCGCAATACTTTTACTACATATGTGATAAAACTCTCCTTTCGCCAATACCTCTCTTCGTGGACTCATATATTATCCTCTCTTAACCAACCGCACTCCCGGTGTGCGGTTGGTTAAAAAATCTTTAACAAGGGCATTAAACTGCTGCGGCTGACTCAAAAACGGAAAATGACCGCAGTCTTCAAAGAATTCAACCCGGGCCTGCGGCAGCCGCGACTGAAAATATTTCAACGCCTCCGGCGGGCAGATATAATCTTCTCGGCCGCTTAATAAATAAACAGGGCACGTGATATTCTCAAAAGCTTCCGTTAAATCTTCCTTTTCAATGATCCGCAAAAATTTTATCAAGGCTTCTTGATTTGGAAGGTCCCGTCCCCGCTCAAACATCTGCAGCCATTTACTGGCCTTTTCTTTACCAACAATATTAAGGAAGCCAGTATAACGACCTTTCTTCTCTCTAGAAAAGGCAGTATTGACTTCCCCTGTTCTATCTTTAGTTGTAGAAAGGTCAATAAAACGTAAACTCTCACGCTCCTGAACCGTGAATAATGAACGGAAAAAGACATTTAGGATTTCAGGGAAATCCGTTTTGACCTGTTCGCGTAATTTTTTTATTCGCGGGACCGCCAACCCAAAAGGAAACTCTTCAGACCTGGCAAAACGCGGACCAGCACCAACGAGGATCAATCGTTTTACCCGATTTGGAAAAATCTCAATGTATTTTAGGGCCGCTAAACCACCGAATGAACTTGCCGCTAAATTGACCAATTCAACCTTAAGAGTATTAAAAAGTAAATCTAGATCACGCGCTATCTGTTCAAGAGATCCATCTTGCCAATCACTCCGGCCATGTCCCGGCAGATCAACGCTCACAACACGATAAAAATCTTTAAAGTATTCCAGCTGTTGATTCCAAACTCGATTGTCGGCCGCCCAGCCGTGGATAAACAAAAAACATTCCCCTTGGCCTTCCGTCTCATAATGCCATTTCAATTTTCTATCCGAAATCAAATCAGGCATAATGTCCGGCCGATCTTTTGAAATTGTTCGTGGGCAAAATCCAGATCTGTTTTGGTGTGCGTGGCCATAAGCGTGACCCGCAGCCGGGCCGTATTTTGCGGGACCGTTGGCGGGCGGATCGCCGAAACGAAAATTCCTTGTTTAAATAATTGCTTTGAAAACTCAACGGCGAGTCGCGGATCCTTAATTAAAATCGGAATAATAGACGTCTGAGAGTTCATGATATTGAATCCCAATCGCTTTAAATTTTCCGTAAGATAACCCGTATTTTTCCAAAGCTGTTTTCGTCTTTGCGGTTCTTGCCGAATGATCTCAATCGATTTGACCGCCGCCGCGCAAACCGCCGGCGGCAAACCGGTCGTATAAATAAAACTGCGCGCGTGATTCACCAGATACGAAATCAAATCATTCGAACCACAACAATACGCCCCAAAGGCACCTGCGGCTTTGCTTAAAGTCCCCATCTGGATATCGATCTTATCTTCAAGATTGAAATGTTCCGCCGCACCGCGGCCATGCTCACCTAAAACCCCGAACGCGTGCGCCTCATCGATCATCACCACCGCTTCATATTTTTGTGCAAGGGAAACAATTTTATCCAACGGCGCAATATCGCCATCCATGCTAAAAACACTGTCGGAAACAATCAACCGTCTCTTACTACCAGAAGATTTCTTGAGCAAATCTTCCAAAACCCCCATATCACAATGTGGATATCTTTTATATTGCGCCCCGCTTAAAAGAATCCCGTCGATAATCGAAGCGTGATTTAGTTTATCGCAAAAGATCATATCTTCCCGGCCGAATAGGCTCGAAATAATTCCAACATTAGCCATGTAGCCAGCATTAAAGACAAGACAACTTTCTTTGCCTTTGAATTCGGCGAGTCGTTTTTCCAATTCTCGATGAGAATTCATATTCCCGCAAACCAACCGTGATGCCCCTGAACCCAGACCTTCCTTGTGCAAACTTTCTATAGCCGCTTGCTTTAACCGTCCGTCATCCGCGAGCCCTAAATAATTGTTCGAACAAAAATTTAAAACCTCTTTACCATCAACAATGATCTTACGGCCCTGCGGACCGTCCACTTCCCTTAATGTCCGTCGAAGACCTTGGTTTTCGAATTCCTTTAATGTATCAGATAAAAATGACATCATTTCACCAACACCACATCCCCGGTCATCTTCTTGACAATAATTCCTGAATCCTGCCGGATCAAAAGTCCACCGTCCTGATCAATATCCAGCGCCAAACCGTCGGTGTATCCACCCGGATCGCTGATACGGATACGCTTATTTAGCGTCGCATTGCTTTCTTTCCACTTCAGAATGATCGGCTGAAAACCTTCTCTCTGAAATCTAAAATACCATTCTTCCATGTTCCGAAGAATTTCCTGGACCAAATGTACCCGGGATATATTTTTTTTAGCTTCTACCTTCAATGAGGTAGCTTCCACCGGTAAAAAATTTAAATTTGTGTTCACGTTCACCCCAATACCCACCACCAAAAACTTCACCCGATCGGTCTCGGCGTTTAATTCGGTTAGTATGCCAGCGACCTTACGGCCATTGATCAACAAATCATTGGGCCATTTGATGGCCGCAGTAATCCCCGCGATTTTCTTAACGGCTTCGTTAACGGCCACCGCGCTCAGAAGGGTTAATTTCGCGACTTCACTCGGCGGCAATGCCGGATGAAGAACGATGGATAGATAAACACCTTTCCCCTTGGGCGATGTCCAGCTTCTCCCCAGCCGGCCGCGCCCTTTCGTCTGGCCCTCAGCGCAAATAACCGTTCCCTCGGGACACCCCTTTAAAGCCATTTGAAAGGCCGCGTCCATAGTCGAATCAACCGTCTCATAAAAGATGATCTTCTTCCCAAAATTCTTTGTTCCTAATTGATGCTGAATTTCTTCTGGAAAAAGTTTGTCCGGACAGGAATTAAGTTTGTAACCGAGATGCGGTACGGCGATAATATCGTAGCCATTTTGCCGAAGGTCTTGAATATACTTCCAGATGGCGGCCCGGCTGATACTCAGAGATTTGCTGATCTCTTCGCCGGAAATATAATTCTCGTTTTTTCTAAGAAAATCAAGAATGTGCTGCTGCATGATAAGTCTTATTTGGAAGGTGCGGCCCTTAAACGATTAATGATACTGGGTAATTGTTCAATAAAACAATTGATATGCTGGGATGTTGTCCACCGGCCGATGGTCACGCGCAGCGAACCAAAAGCAAGTTCCTCGGATAAACCGACAGCCTTAAGCACGTAAGAAGCTTCCATGGAGCCTGACGTGCACGCCGAGCCCATCGAAGCGGCTATTCCGGCGATGTCCAAACTCATTAACAATGATTCACCGTCAATGTCATCAAAAGAAAAATTCATATTGTTCGGTAATCGTTTCCGGGGATGGCCGTTTAATCGAACACCATCTACGCGTTTGAAAATTTCAGCGATCACTTTATCGCGTAAAACTATTTGAGCATTCATTTCCTCAGTCATCTTTGATTGACAAAGCTCAACGGCTTTTCCCAGGCCAACTATTCCCGGGAGATTATGGGTGGAGGCGCGCCGGCCTCGTTCCTGATCCCCGCCCCGCAAAAATGACGGGATATTTGTTCCCTTCCTTATATAAAGGGCGCCCACGCCTGGCGGACCGTAAAATTTATGGGCCGATAAAGAAAGAAAATCGACCTGAAGACCTTCGACATTCACCGGAATATGCCCGACCGTCTGAACACAATCACTATGGAATAGAATTCCCTTTTCTCGAGCGATTTTTCCAATTTCAGCGATGGGTTGAATTGCTCCGATCTCATTGTTGGCATGCATGACGGAAATTAAAATCGTCTTATCATTAATAGCTTGGGCCACATCTACGGGATTCACTAAACCATCTTGATCCACGCCAATGCGGGTGATTTGAAAACCCTCTTTCTCCAAAAAAGCGATCGGCTCGCTGACACTGTGATGCTCGATATTGGAAACAATGATATGATTTCCCTGGGAACGTCTTGCCAGAGCCGTGCTTAAAATAGCGTGATTGTTGGATTCCGTACCGCCGGAAGTAAAAACAATTTCTTCAGCTTGGGCGCCGATGAAGCCAGCCAAATGATCTCTGGCATCTTCAATGGCCTTTTTGGCTTTTTGGCCGACCGTGTGCGGACTGGAGGCGTTGCCGAAGCGCTCGTAAAAATAAGGATTCATTGCTTCGATAACCGCTCTATCCACTGGCGTTGTCGCCGCGTGGTCTAAATAAATTCGTTCCATAACGGCACTAACTTTCCTTTTACTGACCTTTTCTGAACTAACATTAATAGTTGTAGTCAGTATCTCGACGTTTGTCATCTTAAAATTATTAATGTTGGTTGTACAAACGTCAATAAAAAATTTATAGTAGTTAGTCCTGACTTTCTCCGCTGTCGTTTTAAGAAAAAGGTGGTGCCTGTACTTTCTACAACTAAACAATACAGAAAAGAAAGTACGCCCACAATCATACAATCTTTATTATCCATTGTCAACCAAGGCTAATGTTTTGGTTGACGAAAGGAGCCGTAGACTTACGTTGACAAACGTAGGCCTCGATGTTATATTTACGAAGATTTTTGGGGCTGCTCCTTGACCCTTCTCTGACAAAAACTTTTAAGGTCAAGGGACTGTCCCAAATTCATCTATATTAGGTATTATGGCAAGTTGGAGCTGCCGTCACTTCTCACATATTTTAAATTTTGGAAGTGACGACTGCCCTTGACTTTCCTAAACAAAATATTTTGAAATAGTTGAAGTCAAGGGGCTGTAGCTCAGTTTGGGAGAGCGCTTCAATGGCATTGAAGAGGTCACGAGTTCGATCCTCGTCAGCTCCACCAGGCTTCACACAAATAAATCAACTATGCCACGAGCCTTATTAATCATTGGTCTGATGGAAATTCTTATCGGTGGGCTGACCCTTTTAACAACGACGTTCTCTTTATTATTTTCACTAAATACAAAAACTCCCAACGTTCTCACGTTCGTCCTGATAACTGCCGTCCTCTCCCTTGTCTTGGGATTGGGGATATTAGTTCACAACGCCATCGCTTATAAACTTTTAATCTACTTCTCTACGGTTATTATTTTAAGCAAAATCCTGATTCTTGCGGATCTCATACAACTTAACGGTGCCTTTGAAAATTTTGTTCCTTCGCCGGTGAAAAGCGTGACTTCGATTGCGTATCACGCGCTCCTTATTTTCTTTTTAACTAAGCGCGATATAAAGAAGATCTTTATCAACCTCAAAAAAACTTAATCTTGTTGCCGCGGTGGCGGAATTGGTATACGCGTCGGTCTCAAAAACCGATGGTGGAAACATCGTGAGAGTTCGACTCTCTCCCGCGGCACTTGCTTCCCTTAATCGATATTATGGAAGCAAGTACGGTAACGCCTTAAGATGACAGAGAATCGTTACCGCACCTTTTCATTATTAATCCTAGAAAAAACAAGTGCCTGTACTGGTTACCTTAATTTTTTTAGAAAAACCAGTGCGGCACCAGTTTTCCTTTATACTTTATAAAGATGAGACTGGTACTGCACTTCTCACGACCTGAGATAAGATGGTGCAGTACTTTCTACAATAAAACATTACAGATAAGAAAGTGCGGCACCATCTTATCTGTAAAAAATCTTAGGAGACGAATCCATGAAAAAATATATTTTTATCTCCATTCTGCTTATTTGCTCCCTCATCACCTCCAAACTCCTTTGGGCGGATTCAGTAAGAATAATTACCTTAAAAGACGGCTCAAAACTGTCCGGAAAAATCGGCGCCGTTGAAAATGATCTCTACTCCGTTCAGACGGAAAACTTAGGCCTGCTGCAAATCAACGGCTCCAATATCACCAGCATCACCGAACCTGAATTTGATACGGCTATTTCGGCCTTACCGACTCCAGTCCCATCCGCCAGCCTCACCGGCGACTCTGGTCAATTTAAAAATCAGGTGCAACAGCTTCAGGGACAATTCATGACGAATCCTGGGTTTATCGCGGACATACAAAACATTACCCAGGACAAAGAGATCATGCAATTACTCAGTGATCCGGAACTCTTGGGCCTTGTCTCCAGTTATGACCAAGATAAAATAAAAAACAGCCCAAAAATTCAGCAGCTCATGCAAAATCCTAAAATCAAAGAGTTGGTCGATAAAATGCGCCAGCAAACCGTCCCAGCGGCTACGCCCTCTTCCCAATAATAATTCTTAAAATTTTATTTTAGATATGAGAATGCCGCAATTGCACCCTCGCTCCAGCTCGGGTACTGCTCAGGCATTTCCTTCATTTAGCTTTTATTGTATTGTGTGGAATGCCTAAGCTGCCCGCAGGCTGCCGCGGCATCACGGCCGCGCGGCATGCGTAACGTAGCGTGCACGCCTAATCGGGTGAGCTTATCCTGGAAAAGTATGATTTCCATCTTGGAAGGGGTTTCGTGGGCAAATTCGGCGACTGGATTATAAGGGATGAGATTTAACTTACAGGTCATTCCGGCTAAAAGCTGACCTAATTCTTCCGCCGCCTGCTGGGTGCAGGTTAAACCTTTTATCAAGATATATTCAAAAGTAATTTGACGATTGGTGGCTTGAATATATTCCTTGCACGCTTCGATTAAATCCGGCACCGGATATTTTTTATTCACGGGCATTAAAACGTTTCTGGCGTCATTATTGGACCCATGCAATGATACTGCCAGTTCCACCTGGATATTTTCCTGGGCCAATTTTTTAATCTGCGGGACCAAACCGCAGGTTGATATTGTAAACCGGCGGGCCCCCATCTTTGTCCCTTCATCAGAATTGATAAGCCGAATGGCCTTAATCAAGGCGTCATAATTATCCAACGGCTCCCCAACACCCATAAAGACGATATTGGACAAGGGCGTCTCCTGGCACTGCTTTCGCACATAAAGAATCTGGCTGACAATCTCCGAGCAGGTTAAATTTCTATCCCAACCGCCGATGCCGCTGGCGCAAAACTGACAGTGAAATTTACAGCCGGCCTGCGTTGAAACGCAAATCGTCGACCGTTCATGCGCCGGGATTAAAACAGTCTCAATGCGCTGCTGATCATACAACCCAAACAAAAACTTGGTGGTCAAATCCGCGGCGACATTTTTCTGAATCAGGGTCAACGCCTGAAAGGCAAAATGCTCTTTTAATTTTTCTCTTAAATCCTGAGAAAGATTCGACATCGCATCAAAACTCTCCGCTCCTTTTTTATAAATCCAGTCGAAAATCTGGGCCGCCCGGTATTTCTCCGCGCCGATAGATTCGATGAAGAACACCATCTCGGGATGCGACAAGTCTCGGATATCTTTTTTATGTATCATGACGAAAATAAATTTTATTCGGTAGAAAATTGGCCCATCTTTCGAAACTTTTCATACCGGGCCGCGATAAGTTCTTTTTTGGAGAGTGTTGTTAATTGCTTGAGATGCTTTAATAAAGCTTTTTTAAGATTTTCAGCGACAATCTGGGGATCGCGGTGAGCACCGCCGCAAGGCTCGGGGATGATTTCATCGACAATTGCAAACTTCAACAGATCTTCTCCGGTTATTCGAAGGGCCGCGGCGGCATCCGGGGCCTTGACGCTGCTACGCCACAATATCGAGGCACAGCCTTCCGGAGAGATAACCGAATAATACGCGTTTTGCAAGATACAAACTTTGTCCGTGACGCCTATTCCTAAAGCACCCCCGCTTCCGCCCTCGCCAATAACGGTGGCTACCATTGGAACAGCCAGTTGCGCCATGTCCCGCAAATTCGAAGCAATCGCCTGCGCCTGACCTCTTTCCTCCGCTCCAACACCCGGATAAGCGCCGGGTGTATCAATAAGAATAACAATCGGTAAACCAAATTTTTCCGCCATTTTCATCAAGCGCATCGCCTTCCGATAACCTTCGGGATGGGCGCAGCCAAAATTGCGCATCACATTCTCTTTAGTGTCCCGGCCTTTTTGATGCCCCATAATCAAAATCTTTCGGCCATCAATCTGAGCGAATCCAGCCACTAAAGCCAAATCATCGGCGTAAAGCCGGTCTCCGTGTAATTCCATAAAATCCGTCGTCATCAAATGGATATAATCCAAGGTAAACGGACGCTGGGGATGGCGGGCAATCTGAACCCGCTGCCAAGGCGAGAGATGATTGTAAATCGCTTCCTTCATCTTGGCCAATTTATCCTCAAGCTTTTTAATCTCGAAGTCTAAATTGACCTTCTTTTCCGTGCTGAAATTGCGCAGTTCTTCGATTTTGGTTTCTAACTCAACGATTGGTTTTTCAAATTCGAGGGTGATCATAATTTAGGAAACAGGGTTTAGCGTTAAGGGTTCACTTATTTTTCCCCTAAACCTTAAACGCTTGCCCCTTATCTTTTAATCAACAATCGTTACCTTTATCCCAACGGGAAGGAGGCTGTAGAGTTCTTCGACTTCTTCATTAAGCATGCGCACGCAACCAGCGGTCACCTGCTGGCCGATAGCATCCGGCTCTACAGTCCCATGGATACCATAGCCGGGGATATCAAAACCCATCCAGCGGGTACCTAAGACATTTTTTGGGCTTTCGGGAGGGATAATAGCGCCGCTTTTAAACCAGACTGGATCAACAAGCTTATTGACAATGGTAAAAGTTCCCACCGGAGTGTTATTATCCGCGCCGGTGGACACACGATACACTTTCACCACTTCATTATTCGAGTTTAAGATAAGAATATTCTGGGATTTATCCACCAGAACGCTGAATGTCCCCTTCCAGATGCGTAGCCTTTGCCCAAGCCTGATGGTATCGCCTTTAAGATTATTACTCTTTTGGATCAACTCCACGGTCGTATTATACTGTTTGGCTATTTTGCCTAAAGTATCACCGCTTTTAACTTCATGAATAACAGTGTCTGGGGTTTCAGTCCCTGAAAAAATTGTCTTTAAGTTTAACTCTTCGAGATTTTTCTGCGCCGCGTCAATATCCTTAAAGTCCGGATGCTCGGTAACGATTTGTTTTAAAAGCTCTTTGGCCTTTGGAACCTCATTGTTCTCCTTTAACGTAAGGGCCTGTTCATATATTTCCTGAACGGCCGGGGAAGAGACACCCCTGTCTGTTTTTTCAGCTGAACTTTTGTTCTTATTTACCGTAAGAAAAGCCCCCACCGAAATAAAGAAAACGGCTACTCCAACCACGACCATCAATCTTTTATTCATAACAATTTTCTCCTCCGATGCTTTCTACTGACTTCCCTAAAAAGAATACTAGTACAGTGTCAGAAAAATTCTCTTATAGTTTCGTAACGGCTGGCGAATTTTTCGCGAGCCTTGTTCTTTGAAAAAGACCACTCAATCTTAATGCGTTTCTGGTCACGGCGTTTGGCCCATGGCA
>Ga0247727_10001990_pt1 | contig 47274 bp, 40 predicted proteins | sample WisWelCaveWW1625_FD_202498 | JGI IMG/M metagenome (GOLD analysis project Ga0247727, IMG submission 202498) | Biofilm microbial communities from Wishing Well Cave, Virginia, United States - WW16-25 | ecosystem: Environmental > Aquatic > Deep subsurface > Groundwater > Cave microbial mat | place...
TCGACGACGGGAACACCGAGGACACGTACTTCGATCCGACGGATCCCGCGCGCCGGCTCGGACCGTCCTCGACCTGTTTCCCCGAGTTCGCCTTCTCCTACCTCGGGGACACGGATGCGGCGTTCGCGCCCGCGAACATCGGACGGGCGAGCGACGGGCCGGGGCTTGCGGGCGCCACGGGTCTCGGGACGTGGGTGGAATCGAAGTTCTGCATGGCCCGTTTCCGAGGCCGGCAGATCCGGCTGCGCTACGTGTTCACGAGCATCAAGGTCTCCGACACGGCGACGATCGAGGCGGCGTTCATGTGGAACCCGATTCCGGACGACGACGGGATGTACGTCGACGACGTCCGGCTGACCCAGACACTGGGGACCTCGGTGCCGACGGCCGCGAACGACACCAAGAGCAACGGCGTCGTCGCCTGCGATACCTCGTGCGCGATCTTGACCGGGCCGACGCTGACCGCTAACCCGCCAAGTTCATCCGCCCCAGGACGACTCGTCACGCTCACCGCTGCAACCACGGTGAGCCAGTGCGCCAACGGGCTGGTTCTCTATCAGTTCTGGAACGACACCAACGGGAACGGCGGCATCGACACCGGAGTCGACATCCTGCTCCGGGACTTCAGCCCGAATCCGGTCCTCGAGGACGCCCCGGTCACGGGTCCCGCGAGGTATCTGGTGCGGGCCAAGTGTTCGACGGTGGAGGCATGCGCCGCGAACGCAACGGCCACGGTCAGCGTCGCCGCACCCGGCGCCGCCACGATCCTCCCGTATGTGACGCTGCGACTCCAGTGCACGACCGGGTCCTCGTGTGTCGCGGCGAACAAGAGCGTCATCACGTGGGGGGTGGCGGATCCGAGCGGCGTGGAGGTGATCCGTGGAGACCTCACCGCTCTGCGCAGCAGCCTCGGGAACTTCAACACCACCGTCATGAGCTGCGTCGCGGAGGACACCACCAGCGCATCCGCTAGCGACGCCACGATCCCCGGGACGCTCCAGCAGTTCTACTACCTGGCGCGGCGCAGCGTGTACAACCAGACGTGGTCCAGCTTCTCCTTGAGAGAACTGGGGGCGTTCCACGCCTTCGATCACCCCGCTCCCCCGCTCTTCCCCACCGGCCGAGACGCCGAGCTCGACGGACCTCCGAAGGCCGCCAACAGCTGTACTTCGCCTCCATAGGGGCAGCGGACAGGAAGCTCCTTTTCGAGGGGAGGGACTTCGGTCCCTCCCCTTTTTCTTTCGTGGTGCGGAGGTTGTTGAGGCTGGAGTTGTTCGCGGGCGAACACCTCGGTGTCCGCCGGCGGACGCTGGCCGTTCCAAGCCGACTCTTCTCTCGATCCTACCGCGAATTCTGTGTCGGCACGGCTCCGCCCGCCTCGGGCGCCACGCCCTCCTCCTCCAGGTCCTCGCCCTCGCACACCTCCAAGGCGACACAGAAGACACGGTGCTCGACCACGCCGAGGCCTTCGAAGGCTCCCAGGACGTTCCCTTCGCCGTGGCCACTCTCGTCGGAAAAGAGTCCTGGTTAGGGAGACCATCGCGTTCCCGCGGAGAGCCAACGCGGCGATGGAGCGGCTGTTCTTGCTGGTGGCGTGGAGGAGTCTCATCAAGGGAGTGTCGGAGCGAAAGCCGGATCCGACGACTCCCGCGATGCGGAAGGGGCTCACGGAGAGACCGTGGGGATGGAGTCGCCTGCTCGGGAGAAGACTGTTTCCCGATCGCCTGCTCGGTGCCCAGGTCCTGGAAGGAGATCTACCGGCGGGACTGGCTCACCCCGAGCCTACGCTCCAATTCCCGTCACAACCTGCGCTGGACGTTCTGACCAAGGCGCTCCCCACAATCTCAAGACCCCTCGCTCTGACCGGCACGCCCCAAACCTGAGCTCAACAATCTCCGCACCACCATGCTCAATGGCCGCCGGGCCCTGGGCCGGCTCCCCCCGAAGCCGCGCCTCCGAGGGCCTCTCGCAGCTCGTGGGCCTCCGCCCGGGCTTCCGGCTGGGCCGGCTCCAGCTCGAGCGACCGCTCGTAGTGACCGAGCGCTTCGCGGAGATCCCCTCGCAGCACAAGGACGCGCCCGAGGCCCAGGTGGGCCGGGGCGCTTCGCGGATCGATGGCGACCGCCCGTCGGAACAGGTCGCCGGCCCCGGTCAGGTCTCCCGACCTCGCAAGGAGCAATGCCAGATTGGAGTACGCCGGCTCGAAGTCCGGGTGGGCTCGCGTCAGGGCCTCGTAGTGGAAGCGCGCCACTTCGACATCGCCGGCGGCCACGGCCAGACCGGCGAGGTTGTTTCTGGCCTGCGCGCTTCTGGGGTCGGCCCGCAGCGCCTGCTCGTACTGCTGCCGTGCCCCGGCCCGGTCTCCCTGTTTTTCCAGGAGCACTCCGAGGTTGTACATCGCGAGCGCGTGGTCGGGCTTGATCGACAGCGCCCGCTCGTACTGTACGCGAGCGTCGGCGAGGCTTCCGCGCCCCTCGAGCACCGAGCCCAGGCTGTTGTGGGCCACATAGTTGTCCCGCGTGACGGACAGGGCGTGCCGGTACAGCGTCTCGCTGTCCCGCCAAACGCGAACCTGGCGCCACGTGGTCACACCGAGGACCACGATCGCGATCGCGGCCGAGGTGGCGACACCCGCGCGCCGGCGGGCCCATTTCCCCGCTATTTCGCGCGCGCCCCAGGCCACCATCACCGAGACTCCGACGAGCGGGAGGTAGGTGTAGCGATCCGCCCAGGCCTGCGCTCCCACCTGCACGAGGCCGATCACGGGCAAGAGCATCACGATGAACCACAGCCAACCGACGAGCAGGTATGGCCGGCGGCGAGCCTGCCGGAGCAGGACGGCCGTCGTCGCGGCCAGCAGAACTCCGGCAACGAGGCCGTGCGTCACGAGGATCCCCTCGGCCGGCGACCGCAACAGGGCAGGATGTGGATAGAGAAACGCAAGGTCGGCGGGCCAGAGGGTTTTCCACAGGTAGACGACGTACGCGGCCATCGCGTTCGTCGCGCGCCCGACCGCCGGAACCACCTCGAAGGACATGACCGTGCCGCCTCTACCCTGGGCGAAGAGGGTGACGGCGGCCGAGATCGCGGCGAGGGCCATGAGGGGTGCTTTCTCCAGAAGGAGACGGGGAATCGACAAGCCCCGCCCGGGCGCGGCACCGCGTGGCGAAACCAGGACGGATGTGCCGAGCCGGGTCCGGCCGAGGGGCCACACGTCGAGGAGCAGGAGCACGAAGGGCATGGTGACGAGCATCGGTTTCGCGAGAAGTCCCGCCGCGAGCGACGCAGAGACCGCAAGAAAGCTCCCCACGCCGGGCCGCCTCGTGTACCGCCGATACGCCAGCAGGGTAAGCATGAAGAAAAGACCGGAGAGGACGTCCTTCCGCTCCGACGCCCAGGCGACCGACTCCACCCGTAGCGGATGGACGGCGAAGAGAGCCGCCACGAGGGCACTTGGCCACACGTTCCCCGTCATGCCCGCGAGCGAGAGGAACAGGAGCACGGCGTTCGCCGCGTGCATGAGGACGCTCACCATGTGGTGCGGGCCCGGCCTGAGGCCGAACATCTCGATGTCGACCATGTGGGAAAGCCAGGTCACGGGGTGCCAGTTGGCGGCCTCGATGGTGGTGAACGCCCACGCGACGCCCCGCAGGGTGACGCCCTCCTGCACCTGAGGATTCGCGGTCACGTAGTGCGGATCGTCGAGGGCTGTGAACTCGTGCTCCCACACCTGCGCGTAGGGAACGAGCACGAGCGCGGCGAGAGCCAGGCACAGCCAGGGACGCAGATCGCGCGGCGTTTTCCGGGCCACCACGTTCCTCGAATCCGGTCGTACGACAGCCCCGATTTGCGTCCGGGGTCAGAAAAGATCGGTCGGGCGCTGGCCGGGTTGCAGGTGCTCTCGCGCTCTCCTGGTCGTCCTTCGTCCCCTGGAAGTACGGTCCAGAAAGCCGATCTGCAGCAGATAGGGCTCGTGGATCTCCTCGAGCGTGCCGCGGTCTTCCCCCACGGCCGCGGCAAGCGTCGCCACGCCCACCGGCCCGCCGTCGAACTTGTTCAGGATGGTCTCGAGAATCCGTCGGTCCACCTCGTCCAGGCCGAAGCGATCCACCTCGAGCCGCTCGAGCGCCTCGGCCGCCGCCACCTCGGTGATCGAAGTCCCCCCCGCGACTTGCACGAAATCGCGGATCCGCCGCAGCAATCGGTTCGCGATCCGTGGGGTACCTCGCGCCCGACGCGCGATCTCCAGAGCGCCCCCGTCCGCGATGGGAATCCGGAGGATATCGGCCGAGCGGCAGGCGATCGCCGCGAGCTCCTCCAGGCGGTAGTAGTCCAGGTGCTGAACGATTCCGAACCGGTCGCGCAGCGGCGCGGACAGCAGCCCGACACGGGTGGTCGCACCGACGAGCGTGAAGTGGGGAAGGTCCAGGCGCACCGTCCGGGCACCGGGTCCCGACCCGATGACCAGGTCGAGGACGAAATCCTCCAGGGCGGGATACAACACTTCCTCGAGGGAGCGTCCGAGTCGGTGGATCTCGTCGAGGAAGAGTACGTCGCCCGGTTGGAGGTTGGTCAAGATCGCTGCGAGGTCCCCGGCCTTCTCGATGGACGGGCCTGACGTGATCTGGATCCCTCCGCCCATCTCGCGCGCGATCACGTGGGCCAGGGTGGTCTTGCCGAGGCCCGGGGGCCCGTAGAGCAGGACGTGGTCCAGCGGCTCTCGCCTCTGACGAGCCGCCTCGAGAAAGACGGATAGATTCGCCTTGATCCGCTCCTGACCCACGTACTCCCGGAGCGATCGCGGCCGAAGCGTCTGCTCGAACTGAGCCTCGTCCCCATCGGCCTCGGCCCTGACCAGGCGGTCCCCTTCCACCGGGCCCTCCCCGCCGCTCAGCGAAGTGGCCCGCGCAGGGCGTTGCGGAGAACCTCCTCGAGCGGTCCACCGGCCGGAAGATCCGTGAGAACCGCGTCCACCGCGCGGTCCGCGGCGTCGCGCGGGTAGCCGAGGTTCACGAGAGCGGACACGGCGTCCCAGCGAATCCCCCGCTCCTCCGCGCGGGACCCAGCGCGGGGCGACTCGGGCGCAGAACCCGAGCGCGGCGGAGGCGCTGCTCGCCCACGCAGCTCCAGGAGGATCCTCTCGGCCGTCTTGCGACCGATCCCGGGAATCCGCTCGAGCCTGGCCCGGTCGCCGTGTTCCACCGCGTGCTCCAGCTCCGCCACCCCGATCCCCGAGAGGACGGCCAGGGCCATCCGTGGGCCCACGCCGGAAATCGAGATCAGCCGCTCGAAAGCAGACCGCTCCTCGGCCGTGGCGAAACCGAACAGGAGCAGGGCGTCCTCACGAACATGCGTATGAACGTGCAAGGTGACTCGGCCGTTGGAACCTCCTGAAACGGCGTAGAACGTGCTCAGAGGTATTCGAAGGAGGTATCCGACTCCGCCCACGTCCAGGACCACCTCTTGGGGGCCGCATTGGAGCAGCTCGCCGGTCAGCCGTCCGATCATCCTTGTCCTGGTCTCCGGGATCGGGTCGCGCGAGGCGTCATGATACCACGCGCTCCGCCCGGTCTTCCTCGCACGACACAAGGCGGGGTCCTCGAGTTTCGGGCGCTCGAACGTCCGTGTGCGTCATCCTCTGGCCACATTCAGCCGCAAGGGCGGCGACGAGGAAAGGTCACTTCGGGGGGTTCACGCCCGACGACGGAGTCAGGAAGTGGGCCGACGGATCGCCTGCTCCACCGCCGAACGGAGACCAAGGCTTCCGGCATGGCAAAGTGCCACCGCCAGCGCGTCCGTGACGTCGAAGGACGCGTGGGCCGTCCCCGGGCCGAGAAGCCTCAGGATCATGGTCCGCACTTGCCGCTTCTCCGCTCTGCCGTTCCCGGTCACCGCCTTCTTCACCGTGGCCGGCGTGTACTCCGATACCGGGACGCCCTCCCCCGCCAAGACGGCCAGGAGCACTCCTCGCGCCTGTGCCAGCTGAAACGCCGCGCGGGCATTGACGCCGTGAAACGGAGCCTCGACCGCCGCGCACGTGGGTCGCAGTCGATGCACCAGATCCTCGAACGCCACGTGGAGGGCGAAGAGTCGGTCCGCAAAAGCGGCAGAGGTCTTCAGGCGGATGACGTCGCAACCCACGAGCTCCGGACGCGTGGTCGTTCCGGCGACGAGCCCCCATCCCGTCCGGAGCGATCCTGGATCGACGCCGAGGATGCGCACGGTTGGTTTTTCTTCGACCTGCCTCGCGCGGGGGCTCGAGGGCTGCGTCAGGAGGCCTCGGTTTCGAGGTCCGCCGCGTCCACCTCGAGGTTCGCGTAGACGTGCTGGACATCGTCGTGGTCCTCGAGGACCTCGAGGAGCTTCACGCACTGTTGGGCTCTTTTCCCGTCGAGGTGAACCGTGTTCTGCGCCTCCATGACCACCGCGGCCTGGGAAGGCGCGATCCCGGCCTTGTCCAGCGCCTCCCTCACCCCGGCGAAGGCGGCGGCCGTCGTCCTCACCTCGTACTCGCCTTCCGCTCCCTCGAGATCGTCCGCTCCCGCCTCGAGAGCGATCTCCATGAGGCGGTCCTCGCTGGTGGTCGAGCCCGGCACGAGGATTTGGCCCCTCTTCTCGAACATCCAACCCACGCTGTTGGGCTCGCCCAGATTCCCGCCATGCTTGGAGAACAGGTGCCGGATCTCCGGCGTGGTACGCATCTTGTTGTCGGTCAGGACCTCCACAAGAACGGCGACCCCGCCGGGGCCGTAACCCTCGTACACCACCTCTTCATAGGAAACGCCCGGGAGCTCGCCCGTTCCCTTCTGGATCGCCCTCTTGATGTTCTCTGCGGGCATGTTCGCCGCTTTCGCCTCGGCGATTGCCGTTCGGAGCCGCGGGTTTCCCGTGGGATCACCCCCGCCGTTCCTCGCGGCCACGGTCAACTCCTTGATGACTTGCGTGAATACCTTCCCGCGCTTGGCGTCCAGCGCCGCCTTCTTGTGCTTGATGGTGCTCCACTTGGAATGACCGGACATCTCCCCACCTCTCCAGAAGATGGCGGGATTGTATCACACGGCACTCGCGGTTGAACCACGCCCCGGAGGGCGAACTCCCCGGCGAACTCGGGGGCCGCACGTCAGAACGTGTAGCGCACTCCCACCTGGACCGAGAGGCCCTTGTAGTCGATCTCGCCTCCCTGGACGTAGTAGAAGCCAGGATCGCCCAGGCCGTCCGATTGCGGCAGATTGACGTGGAGCAGAGAGCCGGCGGTGTCCAGTGGGTTCGTGGCAACGCCACCCGGGCGGACAAACGCGCAGGACTGCGGGCTCGTCGTGCAGACCGGCGCGCCGCAGGTGACCTGCGCCCCTTCCACGATCAGGGCCGTGGGCACGAGACAGCCTCCGTCGACGAGCCCTGGCTGGAAAGGAAGGAGCGTTCCGATCGCGTACGTCCCGTAGATCGTCGTTCCGTACACCGAGTTCTGATCCTGCAGGCCGTTCGGCACGGACACCCCGATGGAGTCGGTTCCGTTGAAACGGAGGTGGAAGGAGGCGGAGGTCCACATGTACCGCGCGTCGACGATCACCGACCACTTCTTCCGGAAGCTGAGCTCCGCGCCTCCCGCCAGGTGCCACTCGAACGTGTCGGGTGCATCCACCGTGGCGCCGGAGAGGTTGACCGAGGCCCCGGGCGAATCGAACGATCCAGGAAAGCTCTGCTGCCTCGCGAACTGGCCGGTGGCCGCATCCATGTTGAGAGAGATCGCGTCGAGCTGTTCGCTCGAATCGAAGCCGACGAAGCTATACCCTACCCCCGCTCCGAGGTAAGGATTGAAGGTCGCCTTCGGCCGGAATCGCGCCAAAGCGGTGACCTGCAGGGGAACCTGTGTCAAGGTGCCACCGTCGGTATTGAAGACGTGGAAATTGAACCGCTTCCGCGTCGTATCGAACTGCTCCCCGGCGAACTGCGCCTGAACTTCGATGTCGCCCACGTCCCCCTTCTGATATCCCACCGAACCTTCCAGCACGAAGAACTTCGTGAATGCGTACTGGCCCGACAGGGTCGTTCGAAAAGCCGCCTGATGCCGCAGGGAGCCGATGACGGCCTCGTCCTCCCGAGGATCCTCGTAGGCATCGCCCAGCACCCCTGACGGTCGGACGAGCAGGAGAATGTTCGCCGAATCACTTCGCACTTCATCCGAGGTGTCGTAGAGACCGAGAGCGAAGCCGAGGCGGAACTTCTTCTCCACGTCCTCCGCTCGCGCAAAGCCACCCGTCGCCAAGGCGACGATGATCCACCCGATCGTCCTGATCCGCCTGGTGTTCGTCTTCAACGTCCACTCCTCGGGAGACAGCTCGGAGAGGCATTCCACTGCATTCATCACCCCGCCCGAACAGCTCGGAAGTCGGAGAGTTTATACCGCCCCCGTGACATCGGGGTCAAGGACGTTGGCGTCCGCTGCGGGTTTTTTCCCGCAGTCCGATCACGCTCTCGGGCCTCCGCTGCTCACCCCCCGAGACCTTCGGGGTCCCGCCAAAGCGTTTCGCGACCCCAAAAAAGGAAGGCCCGCCGTTTGGGCGGCGGGCCTTCCAGAAGAAAAATCCCGGCAACGTCCTACTCTCCCACGCAGTTGCCCACGCAGTACCATCGGCGCCGAGGGGCTTAACGACCGTGTTCGGAATGGGAACGGGTGTGACCCCCTCGCTATGGTCACCGGGAAAAACTGAACCGTCGGGATCGCGGTTTGCGACGCGATCGATCTTGAGGACTTGGATCAGGACTAGATCTATGGCCAAGCCTCACGGCCGATTAGTACCGGTAAGCTCAATGCATTGCTGCACGTACACACCCGGCCTATCAACCTCGTAGTCTTCGAGGGGCCTTCAGCCGCCGAAGCGGAGGGATACCTCATCTCTGGGAGGGCTTCGCGCTTAGATGCCTTCAGCGCTTATCCTTTCCGGGCACAGCTACCCAGCGCTGCTCCTGGCGGAACAACTGGAACACTGGAGGCCCGTGGTTTCCGGTCCTCTCGTACTAGGAAACCACCCCATCAAGTATCCTGCGCCCACTGTAGATAGGGACCGAACTGTCTCACGACGTTCTAAACCCAGCTCACGTACCGCTTTAATCGGCGAACAGCCGAACCCTTGGGACCTACTTCAGCCCCAGGATGCGATGAGCCGACATCGAGGTGCCAAACCTTGCCGTCGATGTGAACTCTTGGGCAAGATAAGCCTGTTATCCCCGGCGTACCTTTTATCCGTTGAGCGACGGCCCTTCCATACGGGACCGCCGGATCACTAAGCCCTGCTTTCGCACCTGCTCGACTTGTGGGTCTCGCAGTCAAGCGCCCTTTTGCCTTTGCACTCTACGGCTGGTTTCCGAACAGCCTGAGGGCACCTTCGGGCGCCTCCGTTACAGTTTGGGAGGCGACCGCCCCAGTCAAACTACCCGCCTAGCAATGTCCCTGTACCGGATTCACGGAACTAGGTTAGAACCGCAGAGCCACAAGGGTGGTATCTCACTGTTGGCTCCACGCAAGCTGACGCTCACGCTTCAACGCCTCCCACCTATGCTGCACATGCGGCACCGTAGTCCACTGCCAGGTTATAGTAAAGGTGCACGGGGTCTTTCCGTCTAACAGCGGGTAACCGGCATCTTCACCGGTGCTACAGATTCGCTGAGCCGCTCACCGAGACAGCGCCCAAATCGTTACGCCATTCGTGCAGGTCGGAACTTACCCGACAAGGAATTTCGCTACCTTAGGACCGTTATAGTTACGGCCGCCGTTTACCGGGGCTTCGATTCAGAGCTTCGCCTTGCGGCTGACCCCTCCTCTTAACCTTCCGGCACCGGGCAGGCGTCAGGCCCTATACGTCGTCTTTTTTACTTCGCAGAGCCCTGTGTTTTTAGTAAACAGTCGCTTGGGCCTTTTCACTGCAACCCCCTCAGGCTGCGGACGCGAAGTCCCTCACCCTACCGGGGTACCCCTTCTCCCGAAGTTACGGGGTTATTTTGCCGAGTTCCTTAGTGAGCGTTCTCTCACGCGCCTTGGGATTCTCTCCCCGTCTACCTGTGACGGTTTGCGGTACGGTCAGCCGAAGAACTCCTTAGAGGTTTTTCTTGGCAGCGTGGAGTCGACAAGTTGGTTTGGCCGAAGCCGCACTTCCTGGCTACCCTCAGTGTTAATGACCCTCCGGATTTGCCTGGAGGATCCACCTACGTCGCCACCGGGCATTTCCAGCCGCCCGTATGCCTATCCTTCTGCGTCACCCCATCGTGATAACGTTCCCCGACTGGTGCAGGAATGTTGACCTGCCGTCCATCGCCTACGCCTTTCGGCCTCGGCTTAGGGACCGACTAACCCTGAGCGGACGAACCTTCCTCAGGAAACCTTAGACTTTCGGCGAGTCCGATTCTCGCGGACTTTATCGCTACTTGTGCCGGCAGAGTCTCTTCCGTGCCCTCCACCGCTCCTTACGGTGCGACTTCGCTGGTCACGGAATGCTCCCCTACCCCTCCCGGATCGCTCCGGAAAGCCGCAGCTTCGGCGGCATGCTTGAGCCCCGTTGGATTGTCGGCCCGGAGTCGCTTGACCAGTGAGCTGTTACGCTTTCTTTAAAGGATGGCTGCTTCTAAGCCAACCTCCTGGTTGTCGCAGCAACCCCAGATCCTTTCCCACTTAGCATGCACTTTGGGGCCTTAGCTGGCGGTCTGGGTTGTTTCCCTTTCGACGACGAAGCTTATCCCCCGCCGTCTGACTCCCGAGGTGTGAACAAGCGGCATTCAGAGTTTCGTTGGATTCAGTAACCTGGTAAGGCCCCTAGTCCATCGAGTACTTTACCACCGCCTGTGAACCCTCGAGGCTAGCCCTAAAGCTATTTCGGGGAGAACGAGCTATAACCTAGTTTGATTAGCCTTTCACCCCTACCCTCAGCTCATCCAAGCCGTTTTCAACCGACACTAGTTCGGGCCTCCACGCAGTGTTACCTGCGCTTCACCCTGGCCAAGGGTAGATCACTAGGATTCGCGTTTACTCCATGCAACTTCGCGCCCGATTAGGACTCGCTTTCGCTGCGGCTCGCTTGTCGCTTTGCCTTGCTGCAGAGAGTAACTAGCCGGCTCATTATGCAAAAGGCACGCGGTCGAGCGTTCCCACCCCTTGCGGGGTGAGCATAGCTCTTCCACTGCTTGTAGACGCACGGTTTCAGGTACTTTTAACTCCCCTAACAGGGGTGCTTTTCACCTTTCCCTCACGGTACTGGTTCACTATCGGTCGCTGGGGAGTATTTAGCCTTGCGAGATGGTCCTCGCAGATTCCCACGGGATTCCACGTGTCCCGTGGTACTTGGGACGCGATCCAAGGGAGCCAAGCCGCTTTCGCCTACGGGGCCATTACCCTCTGTGGCGGAGCTTTCCAGATCCTTCGGCTAACGGCTTGGTTTCTAACTCCCCGATCCCTATGCGAGGGGATCCGGATCGATCCCGCGACACCGGTCATGCAACGCTCGCACGCTTGGCACACCACCGGTTTAGGCTGTTCCCGTTTCGCTCGCCGCTACTCCGGGAATCGCGGTTGCTTTCTCTTCCTGGGGGTACTGAGATGGTTCACTTCCCCCCGTTCGCTCCTCCCTTCCTATGGATTCGGAAGGGGGTGACGGGACATGACTCCCGCCGGGTTTCCCCATTCGGGCATCCCCGGATCGAAGCACGCAGCAGCTCCCCGGGGCTTATCGCAGCTTACGACGCCCTTCATCGCCTCCCAGCGCCAAGGCATCCACCGTACGCCCTTAGTAGCTTGACCATAGTTAACAAACACACAATTGGATTGCACTCAGCGTTTCGTAGCAAAACGCTTTCTCCGACGATTCAGTTTTCAAAGATCTGCAGAACCCGGCACTGTGGCCGGATCCCGTCATCCTGTTCGCGAGCCCCCGGAAGCAAGTCAGCGCCGCCCTCTCCCACTCTCGTGGTGGAGGTAAGCGGATTCGAACCGCTGACCCCCTGCTTGCAAAGCAGGTGCTCTCCCAGCTGAGCTATACCCCCGGCCTCGGCCAACCCTCAGGTGGTGGGCCTAGGTAGATTCGAACTACCGACCTCACGCTTATCAGGCGTGCGCTCTCACCATCTGAGCTATAGGCCCGTTCGTTCCGGTCGGTGGTCCCCGATGCTCGCTCAAAACTAAATAGAGACGTGCCAAGCCCCGGACAATGATCGATCGACCTAGGAGGTCTGAGGTCGCGCAATGCGCGACCCCGGGTACTCCTTAGAAAGGAGGTGATCCAGCCACAGGTTCTCCTACAGCTACCTTGTTACGACTTCACCCCAATCGCCTGCCACTCCATCGGCGCCTGCCTCCTTGCGGTTGGCGCAGCGACTTCAAGAGCAACAGACTTTCGTGATGTGACGGGCGGTGTGTACAAGGCCCGGGAACGTATTCACCGCGGCCTGCTGATCCGCGATTACTAGCGATTCCACCTTCATGCAGTCGAGTTGCAGACTGCAATCCGAACTGAGGACGGCTTTTTGGGATTGGCTCCACCTCGCGGTATCGCAACCCTTTGTACCGTCCATTGTAGCACGTGTGTAGCCCTGGACATAAAGGCCATGATGACTTGACGTCGTCCCCACCTTCCTCCGGCTTATCACCGGCAGTCCCCTTAGAGTTCCCGGCCGAACCGCTGGCAACTAAGAGAAGGGGTTGCGCTCGTTGCGGGACTTAACCCAACATCTCACGACACGAGCTGACGACAGCCATGCAGCACCTCCACGGCAGCCCCGAAGGGAAGCTCCATCTCTGGAGCGGTCCACCGCAGTTCAAACCCAGGTAAGGTTCTTCGCGTTGCGTCGAATTGAACCACATGCTCCACCGCTTGTGCGGGCCCCCGTCAATTCCTTTGAGTTTCAGCCTTGCGACCGTACTCCCCAGGCGGGGCACTTAATGCGTTAGCTTCGGCACTGCGGGGGTCGATACCCGCAACACCAAGTGCCCATCGTTTACAGCTAGGACTACCAGGGTATCTAATCCTGTTTGCTCCCCTAGCTTTCGCGCCTCAGCGTCAGTACCTGTCCAGGTAGCCGCCTTCGCCACCGGTGTTCCTCCCAGTATCTACGCATTTCACCGCTACACTGGGAATTCCACTACCCTCTCCAGGACTCAAGCCGAGCAGTTTCAGAGGCAATTCCCCAGTTGAGCCGGAGCATTTCACCTCCGACTTGCTCGGCCGCCTACGCGCCCTTTACGCCCAATGATTCCGAACAACGCTGGCCCCCTCCGTATTACCGCGGCTGCTGGCACGGAGTTAGCCGGGGCTTCCTCCAGCGGTACCGTCAACCGAAAGGCCTGTTTGCCCTCTCGGGATTCGTCCCGCTCGACAGGAGTTTACGATCCGAAGACCTTCATCCTCCACGCGGCGTCGCTGCGTCAGGCTTTCGCCCATTGCGCAAGATTCCTCACTGCTGCCTCCCGTAGGAGTCTGGACCGTGTCTCAGTTCCAGTGTGGCCGGTCGCCCTCTCAGGCCGGCTACCCATCGTCGCCTTGGTGAGCCGTTACCTCACCAACTAGCTAATGGGGCGCGGGCCCCTCCGGTGGCGCTAGCTTACAAGTAGAGGCCAGCTTTGGTCCCGTGGTCCGAAAACCTCGGGACTTGATGCGGTATTAGCCCTCCTTTCGAAGGGTTATCCCCCACCTCCGGGCAGGTTACCCACGTGTTACTCACCCGTCTGCCACGCTACCGGGGGTTGCCCCCTTTCGCGTACGACTTGCATGTGTTAGGCACGCCGCCAGCGTTCGTTCTGAGCCAGGATCAAACTCTCCAGTTGAAATTATGAACCGGCGAAGCGCCGGGTCGCTAACTAGAGAGAACAATCTGTTCGCGTCGCCATGTCAGTCGACGCCGCGAACTTACGAAAGCGATCGCTCTCGCAAGGCTGGCACGCTCTATTTAGTTTTCAAAGAACACCGCTTGGACAAACGCGAATTATACAACCCTCGATCCGCGTGTCAAGGGGTCGCTCAGATCCGCCGAGAGAGCGCTCCCTGAGAGAGCGCACCGTCGCCACCTTCGTCGGAGGACGCGCCTCCTCGTCCCCACAACTCGATACAGAAAAAGGGCTTCCACGGGAGTCGGCGTCCCGTCTCGACAAGGTCCTCGCAGGCCAAATGCGGCCTCAGCATCACCCCGGGACTCGAGGCGCAGGGGCTTCCTCGGGTGACTCCCGAACCGGAAAGCGCATGTTACACTCGCCGCTTTGTGGGAGGAACTTCCATGACGCGCGGATTGGAGCGGCCGGCAGGTCTCGATCGGGAGAGATCACGGGGCAGTCTCAGCGTCGGCGCATTCGTCGGCACGTTGATGTTGCTTCTGGCCTACACGGTCCTGCCCGTCGCGGCAGTGCAGGATCGTGCTCAGCCAACCTCGCCTGCTGACCTTGGACCCGCGCGGGAGCTCGCGCGATTGCAGAAGTACGAGGAGGCCGAGTTGCTGCTGTCCGAGCTCGAGAACGTCCATCCCGACGATCCATCCCTGCTCTTGCTCCGGGGCGAGGTGCTGCTCGCGATCAACAACCCGAAAAAGGCGGCGGACGTCCTCGCCCACGCCGCGGAAGTCGCGCCGCAGAAGCTCCGGGTGCACTTCGGACTTGGAGCGGCGTTGGCAGCTCTCGACGACAGGGCCGGAGCCGTCGCCGCATTTGGCACGGAGATCGAGCTCAATCCCGATCCAGAGATTCGCGCGAAGGCGCGTGCGAACCGCTCCGTCCTTTACGAAAGAGATCAGAGGTGGAGCGACTCTGCTGCCGAGATGGAGGCGATCCTTGCGGAGACTCCTGACCGGCCGGAAGTATTCGGCGATCTCGCCCAGATCTACCTGAAGGCGGAACGGCCTGACGACGCACTGCGCGCCGTCGAGCGCGGTGCGGAACGGGGTCTCCTGGCCGCGCCCCTCTTTGTGAATGTGGGAGCCCACTACTTCAACAAAAAAGCCTTCGACCTGGCCGCAACGGCGTTCAGGAGAGCCCTCGAAGCCGAACCCGACCTTGCGCAGGCCGAGCTGGACCTCGCCCGCGCGCTCGATCGACTTGAACGCAAGGACGAGGCGAACTCCCACCTCCGACGCTACCTGGACCTTCGCCCCAACGCTCCAGAGGCGTCGGAGATCAGGAAGCGGCTAGCGGGATCGACGAAGGCCACCACGGCAAAATCGAAATAGATCGGCAGCCGGCGCAGGCCGGCGGGGTTGCATCGGCACCCCCATTCGAGTAGAGTCTCGGCGTCTGGGGAAGGTGGGCGGGGCCCACCTTTTTTTGTTCGTGGGGTTGCTCGCCGGGCTCGACGCCGCCAGGCAGCAGCTCCGACGGAGTGCGAAGTGCTCTCGCGGAATCACGCACAGGCACTGGAGGCCATAGGGGGAATCGCCTCCCGGCTCGCGTCCGAGCTGGGGCTTGAGGTCGTGGATGTGGTCCTTCGCGAGGCCGGGCGTCGCTCCTACCTCAGGGTCGACGTCGATCGCGCGGGCCCGCGAGGCGTGGGGATCGACGAGTGCCGACGGGTCAGTGAGGCCCTCGGAGCGGCACTCGACGAAGCGGAGGTGATGGAGCACAGCTACACCCTCGAAGTCTCCTCGCCGGGGCTCGACCGGCCGATTCGCACGGAGGACGACATACGCAGAAACACGGGGCGACGGGTCGTTGCCGAAACGACCGATCCGGTGGCGGGCCGTCGCTCGTTCCGGGGTGTGCTGTTGGGTTTGGACAGCGGCGAGTTCAGACTGCGAGAGGAGGACGGCATGGAGATCGGGATCCCGCTGGCGGCGCTCCGTGCGGTACGCCAAGATCCCGTTTTCTAGCGCGGAACCCCCGCGGCGGGGGCGGGGCCATGGCGTGCTATATTTCCCCGTTGCGAGGCGCGAAGAGGCTTGAAAATAGAATGAGCAGCGAACTGTACCACACGATCGAGCAAATCGGCCGAGAGAAGGGGATCGACCCCGAGGTGATGATCCAGGCCGTCGAGGAGGCCTACGCCGCGGCCACACGCAAATACTACCACAGCAAGGAGGACTTCGGTGCCCGGTTTGACCGCAGCACCGGGGTGTTCGTGGTCTTCTCCAAGCAGGTCGTGGTGCCGGAAGAGGAGATCGAGGACCCGCTCACGGAGATCTCTGTCGAGGACGCGCGGAAGATCAACGCCGACGCCGACGTCGGAACCGTCATCGAGACCGTGAAGGAGGGGATGGAAACACCGCTGACCCGGATCGCTGCCCAGGCAGCAAAGCAGGTGATCTACCAGAAGGTCAAGGAAGCCGAGCGAGAGATCGTCTGGAAAGAATACGGAGACCGCATCGGCGACCTCCTGACGGGTCAGATCAAGCGATTCGACCGGGGAGACATGATCGTGGACCTCGGAAGGACCGAGGGCGTCATGCCTCGTCGCGAGCAGTCCCGGGCGGAGCACCACAACCCCGGCGATCGCGTGCGAGCCGTGCTCGTGAATGTGGAGCGTCAGGGGAAGGGCCCCCAGCTCATGCTCTCCCGGGCCAGCGAGCTTCTCGTGAAGAAACTTTTCGAGTTGGAGGTCCCGGAAATCTACGACGGCACCGTCAGCATCGTGAGCATCGCCCGGGATGCCGGGGAACGGACCAAGGTCGCCGTCCGGTCCAGGGATCGCGATGTGGACCCGGTGGGCGCTTGCGTCGGAATGAAGGGGTCTCGCGTCCAGGCAGTGATCCGCGAGTTGCGAGGCGAGAAGATCGATATCGTCCAGCACAGCGAGGACCCGGCCCAGTACGTTCGGAACGCCCTCAATCCCGCCGCCATCAATCGCGTCGCAGTGCGCGACTACGAGGCAAGGGAAATGGAGGTCATCGTCTCGGACGACCAGTTGTCCCTCGCCATCGGCAAGAAAGGACAGAACGTGCGCCTGGCGAGCAAGCTCGTCGGGTGGAAGCTCGATATCATGAGCGAGGCGGAAAAGAAGGCTGAAGTCGAGGCCGAGATGGAGCGCATGGCCGAAGCGAGTCGGCAGCTCGCCAGCTTGCCGGGAGTGGGGCCCGCCACCGCCTCTCGCCTTCTCGACGCCGGTTTCCGCAGCTTCGAGGAGGTGGCCCTCGCCTCCCTCGATGACCTGACGGCCATCGAGGGGATCTCGGAAGACCTAGCGATCGCCATCCACGACGCGGCCGAGGTTGCGCTCGAGGCCCGGGAGAGCGCGGCGGAAACGGCGCCCGACGTCGTGATCGTGGACACCGGTGACGACGATACTTCGGGCACGCAAAGCGCTGAAACAAGAGCGGACGAAAAAGAGTGAGGCCAGGGGAAAACGAATGGCGACGATGAGGGTGTATCAACTCGCCAAGGAACTCAACGTCCAGAGCGCGTTGATCCTGGAGCTGTTGGACCGGATGGGGAAAGACGTGCGGTCCGACCTCAGCTCCCTGGACATGGAAACCGCCGAGCTGGTCCGCGAGCGCCTCACCGTGGCCATCGAGCGGGAGAAAAAGCGCCTCGCCGAGGAGTTCCGGTTGGCCGGGGAGTCCATGGGTACGCAGGAGATCCGGGAGGCCGAGGCGGTAGCGCTGAGCACGATCCTCGCCGACGCTCCTCAAGCCGAGGCGCACTCCGGTGACGCCGCAACGGCGCCCCCGACTCCCGATGCTGCCCTCGTCGGTGTCGCCCCGACGAGTGGAGCCGCGGAGGAGCCCGCCCCAACGGCGGACGCGGCTCCCCCACTTCCGCAGGAAGCCCCGAAGCCACGTGTTTTCCCCGCCAGGCGGCTCGTTCCCCTGCCCACCGGGGCAAGACCGGCTCGTTCGAGCCCCGCGACACAGCCGACGCGTCCCTCTCCGGCAGGCCGGACCGTCGCGGGTCGGATCCCCCTCGTCCCTGGCCGTCCAGCGGTCGCTCCGGGTCGTCCGGTCGTCGGTCCAGGCCGCCCCACTCCACCGCCCGCGGCTCCCATGGTACCGGGGCGGCGAAAGAAAGAGCGGGACAAGACGCCCGAAAGAGGCCTCGAGTCTCCGGTCCCCTCTCGCCCCAAGCCGGAGCTGCCGCCCGTTCCGGAGAAGATCAGATTGTCCGAGGCAGTGACCATCAAGGAACTCTCCGAGAAGCTGAACCGGAAGTCCAAGGACGTCATTGCCAAGCTCCTGACTCGAGGGATCTTCGCGAACATCAACCAGCCCCTCGAGCCGAAGATGGCGATCGAGATCGCCATGGAATTCGGCTCGGAGGCCTCGGTGATGACGTTCGAGCAGGAGGCGCAGCAAACCACCTCCGTGGACGCGGGAATGCCGGAAGATCGACCCGAGGACCTGGTGCCGCGGCCGCCGGTGGTGACGGTCATGGGACACGTGGACCACGGAAAGACGTCCCTCCTGGACGCGATCCGCGCGACCAACGTCGTCGCCAGTGAGCACGGTGGCATCACCCAGCACATCGGCGCCTACCAGGTCGATGAACGAGGACGCAAGATCACGTTCCTCGACACGCCGGGGCATGAAGCCTTCACGATGATGCGGGCGCGAGGCGCTCGGGTCACGGACATCGTGGTTCTGGTGGTCGCGGCGGACGACGGGGTCAAGCCGCAGACATTGGAAGCCATCGACCACGCCAAGGCTGCCGGCGTCCCGATCGTCGTGGCGATCAACAAGGTCGACAAGCCTGATTCTCGCCCCGACCGCGTCAAGCAGCAGCTTGCCGAGCACGCGCTCCTGGTGGAGGAGTACGGCGGGCAGACCGTTGCCTGCGAGGTCTCGGCGAAGAAAAGATCGGGTCTCGAGGAGCTCCTCGAGATGATCCTTCTCGTGGCGGACCTCAAGGAGCTTCGAGCGAACCCGCAGAAGTCCGCGACGGGTGTCGTTCTCGAAGCCAAGCTGGACCGCGCCCGGGGGGTCGTCGCGACGGTTCTCGTTCAGGACGGATCCCTCCGGGTTGGAGACCCGTTCATCGCGGGAGCCGCCTACGGGAAGGTCCGTGCCATGGCGGACAACCACGGGCGTCGGGTGGATAATGCCGGGCCTTCCGTGCCGATGGAGGTGATGGGTTTCTCGAGCGAGCCGGCGGCGGGCGACTCGTTCCAAGTGGTGGCCGACGAGTGGAAGGCGCGGCAGATCGCCTCCTTCCGACGCGAGAAAGCGCGCGCAACGGCGCTCGTCACGTCCTCCCGTCGCACGCTCGAGAGCCTCTCGCGCGAGATCGCCGAGGGCGGAGTCAAGGAGCTCACGATCCTCCTCAAGGCCGACGTGCAGGGGTCCTTGGAGGCGCTCCAGCAGGCCGTCGGCGAGCTCCCTTCGGACAAGATCCGCGTCCTCGTTCTCCGGGCCTCCACCGGGTCCATCACGCAAGCGGATGTCCTCCTGGCCTCCGCATCGAACGCGATCATCGTCGGCTTCAACGTGCGACCGGACCGCGCAACCTCCGACCTCGCCAAGAAGGAGGAGGTGGAACTCCGCCTCTACACGGTCATCTATGATGTCATCAACGATATCAAGCAGGCGATGGTCGGAATGCTCGAGCCGACCTTCAAGGAGACCATTCTGGGGCAAGCGGCGGTTCGCCAGCTGTTTCGGGTCCCCAAGGTCGGCATCATCGGAGGCTGCTACGTCACCGATGGCAAGGCGACGCGAACGGCCGAGGTTCGCCTCCTCCGGGACAACGTGGTGGTCTACACGGGAAGGGTCGGCTCACTCCGGCGCTTCAAGGACGACGCGAGGGAAGTCCAGCAGGGATACGAGTGTGGGATCGGCATCGCGGACTTCAACGATCTCAAAGAGGGAGACGTCATCGAGTTCTTCGTGGTCGAGGCCGTGGCGGCACAAACGCTGTAGCCTCTCCGACCGGAGGTCTCTCCGAGGGTTCCCGAGAGCGGGGCCGTGACTATCGGCGTATGGACCTTCGAGATCCACCTGCCCGGAGCGCGTTCCCTCAAGGACAAGCGGCAGGTGCTCCGAAGCGTCAAGGACCGCCTTCGTGCCCGTCACAATGTCGCCGTGGCGGAGGCGGAGGATCACGCAAACCTCTGGCAACGAGCGGAGATCGTGGTTGTTTCGGTCGCGTCCTCGCAGCACGTGCTGGTTCGGCTCTTCGATACCCTGCGCGCCGAAGTGGAAGCGCTCGTTCCGGGGCAGGTGATCGACATGGGAAACGACTTCATCGAGAGCACCGGCGGCGGAAAAGGCAGCTGGGGTGAGGAGTGGCCATGACGGGTCACCGCATGGAGAGGCTAGCGGATTCAATCCGCGGGATCCTCGCTCGGGTTCTCTGCGAGGAGATGAGAGATCCCCGCGTCGGCTTCCTGACAGTCACCTGCGTCGAGGTCTCCCCCGACCTGCGGCACGCGAGAGTGTTCGTGTCGCGGCTTGGGAGCGCCTCCGAGAAGGCCGCCTCGCTTGCGGCGCTCAACCGCGCCGCCCCCTTCCTACGCAGGACACTTGCCCGGGAGGCGAATCTCAAACGCACGCCCGATCTCGTTTTCGTGGAGGACCCGGCGCTCACGGCTGGCCTCCGTGTGGAGAACCTCATTGAGGAGATTCACCGGGACCAGCCATCTCGTGGGGAAGGTCCGGAGAGCGAGACCGCAGGGGAATGACGATGTCTCCGGAGGGGCTTCTCCTCGTGGACAAGCCGCCAGGTCCCACGAGCCACGACGTCGTGGACGCGGTGCGGAAGGGGCTACGACAGCGGCGTGTCGGACACGCCGGAACGCTGGACCCGTTCGCCTCCGGCCTGCTCCCCCTCGTCTTGGGGCGCGCCACGCGACTGGTGCGATTCCTCCCTCACGCGCCCAAGACATACGAGGGCGTGCTGCGGCTCGGGACGGCCACATCAACGGACGATCTCACGGGGGACATCGTCCAGCGAGAGGCCTTGCCTCCCCGCAATGCGGTGTTGGCGGCCGCGGCTCGATTCCGCGGCCGCTTGCTCCAGGTGCCTCCGGCGTTCTCGGCCAAGAGGATTCGCGGTCGACGCATGTACCGGCTTGCCCGAGCGGGTCACGCCCCCGTGGCGCCGCCCTCGGCTGTGGAGGTCTTCCGCTTCGAGCTCGAGCCCGGAGACGGCGACGAGGATTGGTCGTTCGTGGCCGAGGTGTCGGCAGGAACCTACATCCGCGCTCTGGCCCGCGACCTCGGCAAGGAACTTGGCTGCGGGGGAACCCTGGTTCGCCTGCGGCGAGTGGCGATCGGATCCCTGAGCCTGGATTCGGCGATCCCAATCCCCGGTGCGGGCACACCTCCGTCTTGGGAGCGGCTCCTGGCCGCCGTGATCCCGCTGGAAGCCATGCCCTTGCAGCTCCCCTCCCTTCATCTCGACGATGCGGCACTTGCACGGCGGTTCGCCGCGGGGCTCGCGGTCCCGTGCGCCGCCGATGCCCGGGATGGGGCATCCGCGCTGTTCGACCCGGCTGGAACTCTCCTCGGAGTGGCGGAGGTGATCGCGGGACAAGCTCGACCCATGGTCGTCTTGCCCGGACCTCCAGGTCCGGAAGAACCAGTCGGCCCTCGTCCCCCACGAAGGCCGAGAGGCGGTCGCGGCGCCTCCGCCGGAGGAGGGTTCTGAGCCTACCCCGGCGACCACCTTGTCCGGAAACGGAGCATTGTGGTATGGTTTCGCGTTGCTTCGGCGGTGCGTGGCGCCCTGCAGGAGGGGTTCTTGGGGCCGGTCGTCCGCGACTGCGGTGCTCTAAGGAGGATGCACGGTGGCTCTGTCCCGTGAGAACAAGACTCAGTTGATCGAGAGCTACCGCGTCCATGATGTGGACACGGGGTCGGCCGACGTGCAAGTCGCGCTGCTGACCAAGAGGATCGAGTACCTTACGGATCACTTCAAGGCTCACGCCAAGGACCACCACTCCCGACAGGGACTTCTGAAGATGGTCGGCAAGCGCCGCCGGCTGCTGGATTACCTCAAGCGCAAGGACTTTGAACGCTACCAGCGAGTCATCTCCCGGCTGGGCATCCGCAAGTAGCCTGTCCGGCTCGTCCTCCTCCCCCGCTGCCCGTTCCGCCGGGTCGCCGTACCGGGAGGAGTCGTTGCCCGCCGACCGCGGCAGCCCCAGGAGGCCAAGACGTTGATTCGACGTACTGAGATCCAGGTCGGAGACAAACCGCTCGTGATCGAAACCGGCCGAACCGCCAAGCAAGCCGACGGGGCCGTCACGGTCCGGTATGGCGACACAGTCGTCCTCGTCACGGCGTGCGCGGCGAAAACTCCCCGCGAGGGTGTGGATTTCCTCCCACTCACCGTTGACTACAGGGAGAACACGTACGCCTCGGGAAAGATCCCCGGGGGCTTCTTCCGGCGCGAGGGGCGTCCAAACGAGAAGGAGGTCTTGACGTCCCGCATGATCGACCGGCCGCTCCGGCCTCTCTTTCCGGACAGCTGGTCGTGCGAAACGCAGATCATCGGGCTCCTCCTTTCCTCCGACCAAGCCAACGATTCGGACGTCCTTGCGCTCACGGGCGCGTCTTTTGCGCTGAGTGTCTCCGACATTCCGTTCCCGGATCCGATCGCGGCGGTCAGGGTCGGCCTGACGGGAGAGGGCGAATACCTGATCAACCCGACTTTTCAGCAGCTCGAGAAAAGTCGTCTCGACCTCGTGGTCGCGGGAACCCGGAGCGCGGTGGTCATGGTGGAGGCCGGCGCCGAGGAGGTGTCCGAGGCGGAGCTCCTGGAGGCGATCTATCGGGGTCACGACGTCATCCAAAGGATCGTCGCCGCCGAGGAAGATCTCATCGCGGCGGTGGGGCGGCCGCGACGGGAGGTCCCTCCTCGGGCCGAGCCGACCGGCGTCCGGGACCGGATCCTGCGGGAGTTCAAGACGCCTCTCCGAGAGGCGATGCGCCTCCCCGGCAAGCTGTCGAGCTACGCCCAGGTGGATACGCTCAAGAACAGGATGCTCTCAGGATTCGGTGAGGACGAGATCGAGGCCAAAACGTTCGCCAAGCGGTTTTGGCACGAGATCCAGGACATCATTCTCCGGGAAGAGATCATCGAGCACGGAACAAGGCTGGACGGGAGACGCTTCGACGAGATTCGAACCATCGCGAGCGAGGTGGGTGTCCTCCCCCGGACTCACGGCTCCGCCCTGTTCACCCGGGGAGAAACGCAGGCACTGGTCACCGTCACCCTCGGCACCTCTGCCGATGCGCAACGGCTGGACTGGGTTGAAGGGGAGTCGTTCAGGAGATTCATGCTCCACTACAATTTTCCGCCCTTTTCCGTCGGCGAGGTAAAGTTCCTGCGCGGTCCCGGGCGGCGCGAGATCGGGCACGGCGCGCTCGCCGAACGATCGCTGCTCCCGATGGCCCCGAAGGAAGAGGATTGGCCCTATACGATCCGAATCGTCTCGGACATCCTCGAGTCCAACGGATCGTCGTCGATGGCCACGATCTGCGGTGGCTCGCTTGCGCTCATGGATGCCGGCGTGCCCATGAAAAGCGCGATAGCGGGCATCGCCATGGGACTCGTGAAGGATGGCGACCGGTTCGCCATCCTCACGGATATCGCCGGCGCCGAAGACCATCACGGCGACATGGATTTCAAGGTTGCCGGCACGCGACGGGGCGTGACCGGATTGCAGATGGACATGAAGATCACCGGAATCACGCGCGAGATCATGGCCAAAGCGCTCGCGCAGGCGCGGGACGCGAGGATGGCGATCCTCGACACCATGGATCACGCGATTCAAGCGCCGCGAGAGAGCATCTCTCCCTACGCTCCGCGCATCATCTCCATCATGGTCCACAAGGACAAGATCCGAGACATCATCGGGCCCGGTGGCAAGATGATCCGATCCATCGTCGAGCGCACCGGATGCAAGATCGAGGTCAACGACGACGGCCGTGTGGACATCGCCTCCACCGATGAAGACGCCGCCCGCAAGGCCGTGGAGATCATCCGGGAGCTCACCGCAGAGGCGGAGCTCGGGAAGACCTATCTGGGCAAGGTCGTCCGCGTCGTGAATTTCGGCGCGTTCGTGGAGATCATCCCCGGAGTCGAAGGGCTCCTCCACATCTCCGAGATCGCCGAAAAGAGGATCAACGAAGTACGGGACGAAATCGACGAGGGGGAGGAGATTCTGGTCAAGGTCGTCGACATCGACGGAGACCGTGTGCGCCTGTCCCGAAAGGCCGTGCTCCGCGAGCAGCGAGGCGCTCCCGCCGACGAGCCTGCCGCTGTGGGAGACGAGCAGCCGGGTCGCGGTCCCGAGCGGCATCCCCGTTCTGGCCCCCGGCCGGGGGGAAGCCGCGGAGGGGGCGGAGGCGGAAGACACCGCTGATTCGGGGCCCGCGCGTTGGGGGGCGGGCGGGAAGGGATCAGGGCGGATCGACCGTTGGTGCGAGTTAGCGCGAGGCCCTCGCGGGCGAGGTGCTTTGGCTCACTTCCACACGGTCACCGGGCGCGAGCTCACGCACCGACAGCGTCACCTTGGCCGTGGAGGTTCCAGGCTCCACTGTCAGAATCATCGCCTGACCGATCATCAGCCGTGGCAACTCTCCGTTGTCCCGATAGAGCGTCAGGGAGTCCCCTGGTCGCACGCCGCTATTTTGCCCCAGATCGGTGTGGATGATGTGTCCGGTCCCCGCAGCGCTCAGCCTGTCCTTGATCACGACCACGTAGCCCTGAGCCCCACCGGAGGCTCCCTCACAATGGCGGTCGAACGGCGGCATCGCGGTTCGGTCGGGAATGCGAATGTTCGTCCAGGGCACGAGTTCGTCACTGTCGTGAATCGGCTCGCACGCGTCCATGATCGCCCCAACGGCGGTGTTCTCCTGGCTGCAGAGCACGCGCACCCTGCCCAGCCGGACGATCATGCTACCCAGATCCTGCTGGGTGGCCGGGTGGCGGACCGGCCATGCCTTTCTCTGGACGGCAAGGTCCATTCCGGCCTCGATCCCCTGATTCCGGCCCTGGTTCAGGTACACGACGTCTCCGGTGCCGACGCCGATTCGCTCGATCTCTCTGCCGGCAACCCACAGCGGCGGGAACACGTGATCGGGATCGACATATCCGGAACAATAGACATCGTGCTTCATCGCAAGGGGATGAAGGAGCTTGGGAGTTGTCCTCACCGAGCTGGGCTCAGGCTTCGACGGGACGGACACTCCCTCCTCCTCGGCACCGGCCTCTCCGGATAGCGGCCCACCGGGAGGAACGACGGTGGCCTTCCCAGGCTTCACGATGGGGTCTCCCGGGTAGATCCAGTGGCTGTCCTGGATATATCGGTTCTGGTCCCAGATCTGAGGCCACAAGAATGGGTTCCCGAGCCACTGCTGGCCAAGGTCCCACAGCGTGTCGCCTTTCTGAATGATGTGGTCGTCCGGTCCCGCCGGGGGCGGTTCCCACGGAGTCCAGTGGTCGCCCACCTTCTTCAGGTTCCGCGGCGGCCGCGTGGATTTGTCCGTCGATCCCTCTTCCGCCGACGCCGCAACCGCCGACAAGAGGCCGGCAAGCGTCAGGAATGCCACGAGGTTCAACGTCTTCTTCATGAGCGACTCCTCTACAACCCGCTACCGATCCCGGTCCATCTTATGGAGGGTCATCTTGAAGTCAAGGGGTTTCCCTCGATCCGCCCTGCGTATCACTCGTTGGGACAAACGAGCCTCACCACCGGCGCCCCGGGTCCATCGTTCGTCTCGCCGCCGCCAAATATAGGCCTCGACCCGTGGATTTCAACCCGCCTCCGATTCGAGATCATCGGCCCGGCTCGCGCCCGCCCAGCGGTAGAAGTCGAGGCAGGTCCGGCCGTAGCGCGCGCTGCGCTCGAGAAAGAGCGAGCCCAGCCCTTCCAGCGTCGGCGGCGCACGGTGATCCCTCTCGACCACCACCCGTGCGAACTTCGCCAGAACCGCGCTCGCATCGAGGCCTCGAAGAAACCGGCCCCGCACGGGGTCCTCGTAGGGAGGGTCCGCCAGGACAAGGTGAAACGGCCCTCCAGGGATTCGCCACGGAATCGGCGTCTCGATGAAGCCGGGCACCAGGCGGCAACGATCCTCCACGCCGAGATCCCGGGCGTTCCGACGAAGCACCGCCAGGATCTCACAGTCGCACTCGAGGAAGGTCACGATACGGGCGCCCCGACTCAAGGCCTCGAACCCGAGCGCCCCGGTTCCGGCGAACGCATCGAGCACCCGCGTTCCCTCCAGAGTGGGCCCGAGGATGTCGAACAGGGCCTCCCGAACCCGATCCGCCGTCGGCCGGACCTTGCCCCCGGACGGCACGAGGATTCTCCTGCGCCGCAGAGAGCCGGCGATGATCCGGACAGCCCCCAAGGTCAACCGCGCTGCGGCAGGTCGAGGATCGACTGGATTTCTTGGTCCTCGAGAAGTCGGTCGGAGCCCTTTGCGGCCTCGAAGATACGATCGACCCGCTCGTCCGTCGGATCGATGCCCCGATTCTGGAGCCACCAGACCACGTTGGAACGGCCGCTCATGGGTCCGATTCGGATCCGCTGGCGGAAGCCGAAATCACCCGCGGCCACTCCGGAGTAGATCCGGTCCGCCAGCCACGTTTCTCCCTTGCGGTAGGCCTTGATCACGGCGGCGGCGTGCACGCCCGTCGCCGTTTCGAACGCGTCCGTCCCGACCACCGGGTAGTTGGCCGGGATCGGGACTCCCGTGGCCTCGGAGACGGCGCGGCAGTACTCTCCCAGCCGCGTCAGGTCGCGATCGATCCATCCCAGGAGTTTCAGGTTCACGAGGAGCAGATCCATCTCCGCATTCCCCGCCCGCTCGCCGATCCCCAGCGCGCAGCCATGAACCCGGGTCGCTCCGGCCCTCAGGGCCGCCAGGCAATTCACGAGGCCGAGGCCACGGTCCCTGTGCCCGTGCCAGTCGATGCCGACGTCGGCGCCGCCTGCCTCGTCCAGGACACCGCGAACGAACCGGGTGATGCGGTCGGCCCCTTCCGGAGTCGCGTGCCCCACGGTGTCCGCGACACAGACACGTCGGGCCCCTTGCCGAACCGCTTCGGCGTACAGCCGCTGAATCGTCGCTGGCTTCGCCCGCGTCGTATCCTCGGTCACATACATCACGGGGAGGTCCGCGGCGACCGCGTATCGGATCGCCTCCTCGGATCGGCGCAAGAGGAACTCCTCGTCCCATTCTTCGGCGTACTGGCGTATCGAGGAGGATCCGATGAACAGGCACGCCTCCACGGAGATCCCCGCCCGCTGAGAGATCCGGACGATCGGCTCAATGTCCCGAATCACCGTCCGGGCCGCGCAGTTGGGCCGTATCCGAAGTCGCTGCTCGACGATCTCGCGGCACAGGACTTCGACGTCCGCTTGCGCACGGGATCCCGCGCCCGGGAGTCCGACATCGGCCGTGTCGATGCCGAGAGCGTCCATGAGGTGGAGGATCCGCTTCTTGACCTCAACCGGAGGATCGATGACGGACGGCGATTGCAGGCCGTCCCGGAGGCTCTCGTCGTCCAAGAGCACCGCCTCAGATCGACGTTCGCTCTCCTCGTCGGCAGGAAGGTTCCAGTCGTAGATCAGCGGTTCACGCATGTCGAGGTCTATCGTAGCGGCCGCCCCTGTCCCGAGTCAACGCGCCGCGTCTCAGAAAAGGCCTCGAGACCTCAGATACTCGAGCGTGGGCCTCATGGCCCGGATCTCGCCCTGTGCGATGAAGCGCGCGTGCACCGTTTCCGCCTCGCGGGGAAAGTCGGAAGGGAGCGGGGGCAAGACGACTTCCTGCAACGCCGCCACGGCGGAGTCATCGAGTGGAATACATCCGGATGCCGCCTCCATGGTCACGCCCAGCAGCTGTCCGTTTCTCTCGATGGTGAAGCGGATCCCGCTCTGATGATCGAGCAGGGACAGCCGCTGCTGGTACGACCACTTCTCGAACGCATCGGTGGTCAGGTAGAGTCGATGGTGCCAGGCCCGCCAGATGGCGACGTAGATCTGGCGCGCATAGTCCGTCCAGTCGTAGTCCCGGCTCTCGAACTGCAGGTTGCCGAAGCCGAAACCGGTGTGGGGAAGCGGAGGCAGGTCCGGCGAGCCGAAGTCGTCCTCCCCGGCCCTCTCGCCTCCCGGACGGGGATCTTCTCCAGCGCCAGCGGGCGGGGCTCCGAGGGAACGGCGGAAGTCGCGTAGCGCCCGCTCGATGCTGAACCGGCCGGAGGGATCCCCTTCGGGACTGCCGGACGCAGGCCGGGGTTCGTGGATCGGGCCCTGCGGCTCGGGGATCCCCTCGCGCTGGGGGACCGGCGCGGCCTCACGCGGTCTCCGGATCCCGTTGGCCTCCGCGGGAGGCCCGCTCTCCACCGGCTGCAGCGGCTTCCCGACCTCGTCGTGGCCCGCGCGCTCGCCGATCCGGTTCAGAGCCTCTGCCCCGGCTGGCGATCCTCCGCGGGGCGCGGAAAGGGCCTGTCCCCTCCCCCTCGCTTCGTTGCGGGACTTGGGCGTCTCGAAGGTTACCGGGATCGGAGCGGTTTCGGGGGGGCTTGGGCCGCGATGGGTCTCCAAGGCATGGAAGAACAATCCGATCAACAAAAGATGGATGCCCACGGAGGTGAGCGGTGCCCAACCGATGACGATCCCCTCGCGCTCCGGGCGCGTGTCCTCGAATCGAGCCCTCGATTTCACCTTGGCCTCGCCCAGGATTGTAGTGGGAACCCCGCCGATGCGCCGGCGCCGCATCCGGTGTCCGGCGTTTGAATGTCGCCGAAACGGGCGTACGGGGAAACCCAGGAGATTGAGCCGTCACCTTGCCACACTCGGCTAGGAGCCTGTCCGAGTAATCGTTTTGGGCCTCATAGATTGCCGTGTTTGCCTCGCGGAGCCCGACCTCCCCGAGGCAAACATGCCCATGGACGAGGACGAGGTGCCATTACTCGGTCAGCCTCCTAGGCGCGAGAAATCGCGTCCGCGATCCGGTGGAAGCCGAGGCGGGTCTCCGCAAAATCACGGGACGGGACTCTCGGGTGGACCCGGTTGGCCAGAAAGACGAACAGTCGCGACCGCTGCGGATCAAGCCACAACGAGGTGCCGGTGAAACCCGTATGTCCGGGCGCACCGTCCGGGAGGACGCCGCGGGCAGCTCCGGCGTCCTGGGCCATGACGAACCCGAAGGTGCGCCCACACTGCCCTGTCGGTGGCTCGAGCAGACGCCGACGGGATCGAGCGATCCAACTCAGGCGTTTCGGGCAGATCATCTCGCGCGCGATGGCGGCCACGTCCTCTGCGGTTCCGAACAATCCGGCATGACCCGCCACTCCACCGAGGACGTGGGCGTTTGCGTCGTGCACCTCGCCACGCGGAATGAATCCGCGCCACGCGAAAGAGGCTCCTGGTTCACCCGCCATCGCCCGCTCGTAATCGTTCCGCGTCTCCGTGGCGGCGGCACCCGGAAAGAGCCCGGGACCGGAGAACCCGATGCGGGAGAGCAGAAGCGGCTTCGCCACGCGCCGCTCGAACAACCGATCCAGGCGCTCCCCCGCGATCCTCTGCACGGCGGCTCCGAGAAGAATGTACCCCAGATCCGAATACAGCGTCTCCCCGTGGGCGGCGGCCGGAGCCGTTCGAGCGATCACCCCTACAAACCCCTCCAGATCGGAGGCGGTCAGATAGATCGGCTTCCAGGCGGGAAGCCCGGCGCGATGCGTCCCGAGATCGAGCAGGGTCGTCGCGACGTACGGCGAGCCACGAAGCTCGGGCAAGGGCTCTACGGCCGGCCCCTCGAGATCGAGACGCCCCTCGTCTTCCAGGAGAAGTGCGAGGAGCGCGGTGGCCAGAGGCTTGGTGAGGGAGGCGAGATCGTACGGAGTCCCTGCCGACGCGTCCTCCTTCTCGGGCTCGACGCATGCCCAGCCGATCGACCCGCTGGAGACGACGCCGGACTCCATCTCCACGTGCCAGGACGCCCCGGGCATGTTGCCGGCCTCGACCTCCGTACGGAGAAACGCCGCGAGTGGATCGTCCGGAGAAGTCGCGACCGCGCCATTCAAGAACGGCTCGCTGGCCCTGAAATGGCCTCACGCACGCGGTACGCGAGGCTCAGGGCGCGGCGACCCTGGAGCCCGTCTACCGGTGGGTTCGAGCGGCTCCGTACGGCCTCGACGAACGCCGCCAGTTCCAGGGCTAGCGGCTCGCCGGAATCCACCGGAAGCCGATCCCGCTGGATCTCCGGCCGCGCATCGGCACCAAAGCGGAGCCGATACCGCTCGACGGTCCCCTTGATCGTATCGCATGCCAGGTATGTGCGTGACTGGAAGACCCGGATCTTCCGAACCTTGTCCCCGGAGATTCGACTCGCGGTGACGTTCGCCACGCACCCGGATGCGAGACGAATCCTGGCACTTGCGATGTCGATTCTCTCGGTCAGAGCTGCCACCCCCACCGCATCGACGGACACCGCCTCGGTTCCGTCGAGGTGGAGAAGCAGGTCGAGATCGTGGATCATCAGGTCAAGCACGACATCCACGTCCGTGCTGCGATCGGTGAAACCGGCGAGGCGGTGGATCTCGAGGAATCGTGGGGCGTCCACGGCGCGGGCGAGGGTGATGACCGCCGGATTGAACCGCTCGGTGTGCCCGACCATGACGATTCTGCCCGCTCGTCGGGCCGCGGCGTTCAGTGCGTCCGCTTCCTCGAGACTCGCTGCCATCGGCTTCTCGATGAGGACATCCACGCCGCCGCCGAGGAGGATCTCCCCTGCTTCCCGGTGGTGGATCGTGGGAACGGCGATGCTGACCGCCTGCGCCCTGCCGACAAGGTCTCCCACCTCTGCCAACGCTTCGCACCCGAATTCCGTCGCGACCGCGCGCGCTCGGGCGAGGTCGCGATCTGCTACCGCGACCAGGCGCACGCCTGGAAGTGTGGCGTAGAGCCTGGCGTGATGCCGGCCGAGGTGTCCCACCCCGGCGACACCGACTAGGATCTCCGATGCCACGGTCGGCGTTCTCCTCGCAGGGGCATCAACGGCATACCCCGCGCTCACTCGTCCGCACGAACTGGAGGAAGTAGCGTACCTCGTCGACCGCGCCCAGCTCGGCCTCGACCCGGCCCAGCGCCACCTCCAACGCGAGCTTGGACCGGAAGAGCGTCCTGTAGCATTTCTTGATGGCCGCGATCGTGGCGGGAGAACATCCCCGCCGTTTCAGCCCGACGAGATTCACCCCGTGACTCGTGGCGCGGTTGCCCACCGTGACAACCCAGGGAAGCGCGTCCTGCGTCACGACGGAGTATCCGCCGATAAACGCGTGTCGGGCCACTCGGGCGAACTGGTGAATACCGCTGAATGCTCCGATGGTGGCGTCGTCTCCGACTTCGACGTGACCTGCCAGCGTGGCACCGTTCGCGAAGATGACGCGGCTTCCGACGGTGCAATCGTGAGCCACGTGACTGCAGGCCATGAAGAATCCGTCGTCGCCGATGCGGGTCCAGCCGCCGCCGGCCGCCGTTCCACGATTCATCGTGACGAACTCCCGGATCCGATTCCGGTGGCCAATGGCGAGTCCCGTGTCCTCGCCCCGGTACTTGAGGTCCTGTGGGGGCGCGCCCAGGGAAACCATGGGACCCACGACGTTGTCGTCCCCGAGAGTGGTCTTGCCATCGAGGACGACATTGGCGATCAGCCGACAACGGTCTCCGATCTCCGCTTGAGCGCCCACGACACAGAAAGGCCCGATGACGACACCTCTCCCGATCCGCGCGTCCTCGTGCACGACCGCCCGCGGGTCGATGTGGGTCGATCCCGTCTCTTTCATTCCCGCTCCACGAGGGCCGAGAGGATCTCCGCCTCCGCGGCGCGCTGCCCATCCACCTCGGCAATCCCCCGCATCCTGCAGGCCTTCGGACGCAGGTTCAGCACCTCCAAGATCAGCTTGAGCTGGTCTCCCGGAACCACCGCGCGCCGGAAGCGCGCCCCGTCGATCCCGGTGAAATACACGAGCTTCTGGTCACGGTCCGGCATCGGGTGAAGCAAGAGAACCGCGCCGGCTTGGGCCATGGCTTCGACGATCAACACCCCCGGCATCACGGGAGTACCGGGAAAGTGTCCCTGGAAGAACGGCTCGTTCATCGATACGTTCTTCAGGGCGACGATTCTCTTGCCGGGTTCCATCTCGAGAACTCGATCGACGAGCAGAAACGGATACCGGTGCGGGATGCTCCTCAGGATGTCGCGGATGTCCATCATCACGGCTCGGTCCCTCCTCGCGGGGGCTCCAGGGCGTCCAATCGTCTGCGAAGTGTTCGCACCTCCCGGCGCAGCTTGTCGAGGTTTCGGATCGCGGCCACCGCTCGCTTCCACGCCCTGTGATCGACGGCGGGGATCCCCGCGACGAACGAGCCGGCGGGAACGTCCTCGAACAGCGCCGACTTCGCGGCCACGATCGTGGCCTCGCCCACGTTCAGATGACCGGCTACCCCCGATTGACCGGCGAGAATCACCCGTCGCCCCAGAGCCGCGCTCCCGGCCACTCCGGACTGGGCGACCAGCAGGCAATCCGGGCCCACGCGGACCCCGTGGGCGACCATCACGAGATCATCGATCTTGGTGCCCCGCCCGATGATTGTGTCCCCCACGGCCCCACGGTCCACCGCGCTGTTCGCGCCGATCTCCACGTCGTCTTCTACCACCACGCGACCCACCTGGGGGATCTTCCTGTGGCTGCCGGCCGACGTGGCAAAGCCGAAGCCGTCGCTTCCCAGGACCACCCCGGAGTGGATCAGGCACCTCGCACCGATCTGGGTTCCCGGATAGAGCACGACTCGAGGGAAAAGAACGGTGTCTGCGCCGACGAAAGAACCCTCGCCCAGCACACATCCGGCGCCGATTACTGCTTGAGGTCCGACCGTCACACCCATCTCGAGAATCGCGAACGGCCCCACCTCGATGCCCTCTCCGAGGCGGACCGCGTCGCCGATCCGCGCGTCTGGGGATACCCCAGGCCGGCGGGGACGAGGCGGGTGGAATAGCTCCAGGATTTCCGCCAGTGCCAGGTAGGGCTCGGCCACCTCGAGGAGATCGTGCCCGGGAACGGACGCACCCGGTCCGACGAGAACTGCGGCGGCCCGGGTTCGCAGGGCTTCCCCTCGGTATCTGGGGTTCGTCAAGAATGCGATCTCGTGCGGACCGGCACCCTCGAGCGTGGAAACGCCGCGGATCTCCCGCTCGGGATCTCCGATCACCCGACCGCCCACGCGCCGGGCTAGAGCTTCAAGGCGCAACGAGGTCGACACGCGCGCATCTTCCCCACGGGAAAAGTCACAGCCCCTCGTTCTTCGGGGAGGCGGGGGCAATGGCGTCCGGCCTACCCGTTTCCAGCTTCTGGATCGCCGCGTTGAAGCGACTCACGATGGCGGGAGTCACATCGATCCCCGAGGCCGCATAGGCCGCCATGCTCCGGTCGAGAATCAGCGTGAAACCCTCTTCCCGCCCGAATTGCTCGACGACCGCCAGGAGCTTGTCCTGGAACACGCTCTGGGCGGACGCCAGCTCGAACTGCACCTCGTTTCTCGCGGCCTCTCTCGCCTGCTGCAAGTCCAGCGCCCTCTTCTGGATCTCCCTATCCAGGGACGATCTCTTGTCCGGGGACAGGGAAAGCGCTTGCGTGGCGATCTGATTTCGCAGATCCGTCAACGCGCGCTCCTTGCTCGCAAGCTCCACCTGCTTCTTGTCCCGAAGCGCCGTGAGCTCCGTCTGCACTTTCTTGCCTTCCTCCGTTTCCTCCGAGACGCGTTGCGGATCGAAGACACCCACCTTCAGCGTTCCCTGGGCGACGGCCGCCCCACAGCAAGTCAACCACACGGCCACGATGGTACCTGCAACGCCGACGATCTTCATAGGCCTCCTTCCCTCGTGACAAGGCGGCGGCTCAAGGCGCCGCCTCCCTAGAAACTCCTGCCGATCGAGAACGTGAACGCGCTGGTCCGGTCCCCCGGTCGTTCCTGCACGGCTCTTCCATAGATGAGGCGAAGCGGCACCGGGAAGACCGGCAGGTAGAAGCGCAACTCGAGTCCTGCGGAGACCCGGATGTCCGTGAATCCCCAAGGCGTGTCCTCGAACAGAGCATTCCCGACATCGGCGAAGGCGGCGAGCTCCACGGTTTGGTTGAGCGGGAACACGTACTCTGCTTGAAGAAGGTAGTAGCGGTCGCCGCCCATCTCGACCAGGTCGATGGCGTTGATCACCCCGTCTCCGTTCCGATCGTACTTGGCCACGGGCTGGCCGGTCGGATCGCGGGTGATGTCCAGGATCCGTCCGGCAGGGTCCAGGCTTACGAACCGAAAGGGCGTGATGGACCTTGTCTCGAAGATCCGTGGTCCGAGGATGTCGCCGCCGATCCAGAACCGCTGGGAGGCGGGAATGCCGTTGACGGTCGCGGTGTTCTGGATGGAATTCCCCTCGACCGGGCGGATCACCCCGAGTTCGCTGTGGAGGCCGAAGAAAGTCCGGCGGGTCGCGCGCAGGTATCCCGAGTATCTGGCCACGGGGCGGAAGAACGAGGTATCCCCCGCGAGAAAGCCACCGGCCAGCTGGGCTCGCACGCCCAGCGACCACCCGCGGGTCGGGCGATATGGATTGTTCACCCGGTTGTAGTTCGCGCTGGGAGTGAGGCTCGAGATCCGATTCTGAGCCGTCCCACCCGTCACGAAACCCGTCGTCGTCACGTTCTCCCAATCATAGGCCAGCTCGGTATACAGGAAGTATCCGAACAGCCTTCCGATCCGGATCCCCGCGCCGTGGCCGGAGCTTCGCAGAGTACCGCCGTAGTCGGTGGCACTCTGGTAGAGACTGAATCCGAGAGAGTAGGGTCGATTGAGGAACCACGGCTCGAGGAACTGGAGCGAGTAGAATTCGCGGCTCCCGCCGATCTGAGCGGACACCGAGACAATCTCGCCCTTCCCGAGGAAGTTCCTCGTGGAGTAGTGGCCGGTAAAAAACGCCCCGTCCAGACCGCTGTACCCACCTCCGACCTGGATCTCGTTCCGACCCTTCTCCTCGCCGTGGAACGTGATCCTCACGCGGTTCTCCCCCTCGATGGGTTCCACCACGGGATCGTCGCGAATCTCGAAGTAGCCCAGCTGGTTGAGCTTGGTCTTGGAGATGTCCAGGAGCGAGCGGTTGAACAGGTCACCCTCGTTCACACGAACTTCGCGCCGGAGAACCTTGTCTTCGGTCGTGGTGTTTCCGGTGAACTCGATCCGGGCCACATAGTATGGCTTGTCTTCCTCGATCGTGATCTGAACGTCACCCACTGCCTCCCCTTCTCGACGCTGGATTTGGCGGACGGCCGTGGCGTACAGGTAACCGCGATTGCCGTAGGCGAGCTTGATCGCGTCGACTCCGGACTTGAGAAGGCCGTTGCTCAGGATGGCCCCCGCACGCAGCGGAACGAGGGTGTGGATCTCCGAATCGCTCAGGATCTTGTTCCCGGTGACGGCGATCTTTCCCGTCGTGTACTGTTGCCCTTCCACGATGGGCACGGTGAGGTAGACCCAGCGCTTGATCTTCGGCTCCGCCTTCTTTCTTTGGCGTTCCTCCTTCTTTCGGGCTTTTTCCTGCCTCCTCCTGGCCTTCTGCTCCTGTTTGGGCGAGAGAGTCTCCGTGGCCGGCTGCCCGGAGATCGGCTCGGCTTCCACCGCGGACCCGACCGCGGCTGCCTCGGGCGCTTTCCCGCCGCTCGTCTTGCCCGCCTTGACGACCTCCCGGACCTCCATGATCGGCGGCTTGATCTCCACGTCGAGGAACCCAAGATCCTGGTACGCGTCGCGAACCGCCCCCACGTCCTGGTCCCATTTGACCGGATGATGGAGACTCTTGGCGGACCACGGCCAATACCACTTCCATTCCCGCGTCAACGCGAGCTGTTTCTTGAGTCTTCCGTCGCTGAACACCTGGTTCCCGGAGAAGTCGATCTTGCGGATTCTGGTCTTACCGCCGGGCCGGATAGAGAACTCGACCCCGTACGAAGTCTGCGTCACCTCGTGCAGGTCGTGGCGCACTTCGGCGTCAAGGAAACCCTTCTCGCCCAGGTAGTCGCGGATCGTGGTCTCGACCCCGTGGATGGTCTTCTCGTCGAGCGGGCCACCCACTTTCAGATCGATCTTCTTCTCCTTCAGGCGGTCCTCGATCTGGGTCCGGGTCAGCACCTTGTTCTCCTCGTACGTCACCGACACCAGGGAAGGGCGCTCGACGACCTTGATGACAAGGACCGTGCCTCCTCCCGGTCCGGGCTCGGCCTCGATCTTGAGGTCGTGGAAGAGCTTCAGGTCCCAGAGCTTCCGGAAGGCCGCGCGCAGCTTGGCCGGATCGTACGGATCGCCCTCTTGTATTCCCAGGACGTGACCCAGACCCTCCCGAGTGAGCCGAACCAGTCCCTGGATCTCAATCTTCTCCACGGTGCCGGCTTCGGCGCGCGCCGGCCCTCCACCAAGAAGGAAGATCAGGAGCGAGAGAGCGAAGACCGGACCGAGAACTCGATTCATCGGATCCCGGAACCCGTTCGGGGATCATTCTCGCGAGAGGCTCGGCTCGAGAAGAGACTCCCCGTCGCGCTCACGCATCGACAGGCGTCCAGACGCACAGTCGGCCACGGACGGTCCTCAGGGCTCAACTTCGTCGCCTCCCACGCGGAGCTCTGCGCCCGCGGCGCGACACATTGTACTTCGTGTGCCGCCGGGACGCTCCGGAGTCTTGGGAGCTACGGGGTCGGCGAAGCCTCGATCGCGCTACGGAATCCGAGCTGCTCACCCTCGAGGTAGATCTCGATCTGGCCCTTGCCCAGGCAACCTCGGATCAAAGCTTCGGAGAGCGCATCTTCGATGTGTCTCTGGATCATCCGGCGGAGAGGGCGGGCCCCGTATGCCCGATCCTGGCACGAGGTCTTCACGAGCCACTCTCCGACACCCTCGCCCACCGAGAGCTCCACACCGCGATCGAGGAGGCTCCGATTCAGCTGCCGGACCATGAGGAGCGCAATCGACTCCAGCTGGTCCTCCGTGAGGGCTTCGAAGACGATCACCTCGTCGATACGGTTGATGAACTCCGGGCTCAAAGTCTTCCGCATCTCCGCCATGACCAGAGCCCTGCGGTCCTTCAGGGCCTGGGATTGGTCCGAGCTCTTGAAGCCGAGCTTGCCGCCCGTCCTTGCCACGTGCTGAGACCCGATGTTCGAGGTCATGATCACGATGCTGTTCTTGAAATCCACGACCTCGCCGTAGGCGTCGGTGATCATGCCGTCCTCGAGCACCTGCAGCAGAATGTTCAGCACGTCGGGATGCGCCTTTTCGATCTCGTCGAGCAGGATCACGCAGTAGGGCTTTCTCTTGATCCGCTCGGTCAACTGCCCCCCTTCCTCGTGACCTACGTATCCCGGCGGAGAGCCGATCATCTTGGCGATCGCGTGCTTTTCCATGTACTCGGACATGTCGAACCGCACGAGCGCCTTTTCGGAGCCGAACAGGAACTCCGCGAGCGTTCGGGCTACCTCCGTCTTCCCCACTCCGGTCGGGCCCAGAAAGATGAAGGAACCGATGGGCCGATTGGGGTTCTTCAGTCCCGCGCGTGAGCGCCGAATGGCGCGCGACAGCGCGGAGATTGCCTCCTCCTGGCCCACGATCCGCTCGTGGAGGTAGGTCTCCATGTTCAGCAGCTTGTCCATCTCCTCCTCGGCGACGGACTGGATGGGGATGCCGGTCCAGCGGGAGATGACCTCCTCGACGTCCGCGCGGGTCACGTCCAGGATCCGGTTGCACTCCTCCTCGTAACGCTGCTTCATTTCCTCGTGCTGCCGGCGGAGGGTGACTTCCTCGTCGTGGAAGGCGACGGCCTCGTCGAAGTCCTTCCGGGCCAGCGCGCTCTTCATGCCGTCCACGGAGCGGCGCAGCTCTCGCTCCGTCTTCTTGATCTCGGTATAGGAGGTCCGCTTGGCAAGCTTGACCCTCGCGCCCGCCTCGTCGAGCACGTCGATGGCCTTGTCGGGAAGGAAACGGTCCGTGATGTACCGGTTGGACTGAAACACCGCCGTCCGGACCGCCTCATCGGTGAAGCGCACCCCGTGGAAGCGCTCGTAGCGCTCCTTGACTCCCTCGAGAATCGCGGAGGTCTCCTCTTCCGACGGAGGACGAATCGTGATGGGCTGGAAACGTCGCACGAGTGCGCGATCCTTCTCGATGTACTTGTGGTAGTCCCTGGGGGTCGTAGCTCCGATGCACTGGACCTCTCCCCGCGAGAGCGTTGGCTTGAGGATGTTGGCGGCGTCCAGGGAGCCTTCGGCCGATCCCGCTCCGATCAGCGAGTGGATCTCGTCGATGAAGATGATCACGTCGTCGCTGGAGGTAAGCTCGGTGATGATCCCCTTGAGACGCTCCTCGAACTGTCCTCGGTACTTCGTTCCCGCGACGATCAGGGACAGATCCAGCGCGAGGATCCGCTTGCTCAGAAGCGATGGCGGGACTTCGCCGTCGACAATGCGCGTCGCGAGACCCTCCACGATCGCGGTCTTGCCCACGCCCGGCTCGCCCAGGAGGACGGGGTTGTTCTTCCTCCGTCGCGAGAGGACCTGGACGACGCGCTCGAGCTCGGCCTCACGCCCGATCAACGGGTCGAAGACGCGCCGCTGGGCCATCTCCGAGAGGTCCCGGGAGAACTCGTTGAGAAACGGGGTCTCCTTCTTCTTCTTGGGGAGAGACCGGCGTTTGTAGATGTGAACCGCGTCCTCGCGAACCGCGAACAACCGCATTCCACGCTCGATGAGCATCCTCCCGGCGACCGAGTCTTCGAGCCGGAGAATCCCGAGCAGGAGGTGCTCGGTTCCGATATGGGGATGCATGAGGCGCTCCGCCTCTTCCTCGGCGTGCTGGAGCACTTTCTTCGTCTCGTCGCTGAACGGGATCTCGACGGACGTCGAGAGCTTGTCCCGGCTCGGGGCCCTCCGCTCCAGCTCCGCCTGCAGCAGGTCCATGGAGAGGTTGGCACGGCTGAACAGCTCTCGTGTGGTCTCGTCGCCTTCCTTGAGCAGCCCGAGCAGGACGTGTTCCGTTCCGATCGCCTTGTTGCCCTGCTGGCTCGACTCGTAGCGTGCGAGAAACAGGATCCGTTTGGCTTTCTCGGTGAACTTCTCGAACATGAAGTGTTATCCCTTGGCGCCGTTTGCGGATCTCGCCAGAACTATAGCATAGTGCCTCGGACCCCTCACCGGGCAACTCCGCCGAAAAAATCGCGCGCTTCCGCTTCTTCCACGACACGGACGCGACCGTCCTCGAGCCTCAGGATTCGGTCGCACCCTCGGGCGATCCTCTCGCTGTGCGTCGCGACCACAAGCGCGAAGTCAGACTCTTTCTGCAGCTCGCGCAGAAGGGAAAAGACCACCGTGCCGGTGGCGGGGTCGAGGTTTCCCGTCGGCTCGTCCGCTAGAACCATTGCCGGGCCGCAGATGACGGATCGGGCGATCGCGACGCGCTGCTGCTCCCCTCCCGAGAGGGTGGCAGGTCGGTGCGTCAGCCGGTCTTCAAGCCCGAGGCGGGTCAACAACCGAACAGCGGCCAGGCGGCTATCCCCCGGAAACCGACCGATCCGAAGAGGCATTTCCACGTTCTCGACGGCGGTCAGCTCCGGAAGGAGATGATGGAACTGGAAAACAAAACCCACGGAGCGGTTCCTGTACTCAGATCGTCGTTGTTCTTCCAGTCCGAAGACGTCCCGCCCACGGAACAGGAGCTGTCCGGCGTCCGGCCGGTCGAGCCCGCCGAGGATGTGCAGCAGCGTGGACTTCCCGACACCCGACTCCCCGACAACCGCCACCGCCTCCCGGGGCTGCACGTCCAGGTCCACCGCGACCAGGACCTGGAGTCGGCGGAAACCGCTGGCATAGGACTTGGCGATCGCCCGGGCGCTCAGCACGGAGTCATTCATGGCGAATCGCTTCCACGGGATCCTGGGTGGCTGCCTTCCACGCGGGATACAGAGTGGCGAGGAAGGAAACGGCCATGGCCAGCACGCCAACGAACGCCAGGTCCTGCGGCCTGATCGAAAACGGAACGTGGGAAAGGTAGTAGACGTCCGGGTTGAGGGCGATCAACCGGTAGCGATCGAGCCACACCGATGTGGCCGTGCCGAGAACGAGACCGAAGAAGCTCCCCACCACTCCGATCACGACCCCCTGCACCATGAAGATCACGGCGATCCCCAGCGGGCGCGCTCCCATGGCGGACAGCGTCCCGATCTCCTTGATCTTGTCGTTGACCATGAGAACCAACGTCGAAACGATGTTGAGAGACGCCACCACGACGATGAGCCCGATCGCCAGGAACAGGAACACCTTCTCGGTGTTCAGGGCCTTGAGCATCGGGCGATTCTGCTCGATGAGGTCGACGATCGTCCATTCCGGGCCGAGTTCCCGCTGCAAGGCCTCCTTGCCGGGCTCGAGTCGACCGACATCTTCCAGACGGACCTCAAGCCACGTGGCCCGCGACGGTGCATCGAGGAGACGACGAGCGTCCTGCAAGCGAACGTAGGCCCGCTGTGCGTCTTGCTGGAAGAAATCGGAGCGGAAGGTGCCGACGACTTGGAATGTGCGGCTCTTCGGGACAAGGGCGAACGGCGTGAGTGTCGCTCTCGGGACGACGATACGCACACGTTCCCCGGCACGGACGGCGAGCCGAGACGCGAGCTGCTCCCCCAGAATGATCCCTTCCAGGCCCGACTCCCGCTGGAGCGGCAGCAGCGGATCGGGGCCGGCGGTCGCCCAAGGAATCACCATTCCGTGCTTGTCGGGATCCACCCCTTGGAGCTCCGCGTACACGGGAGCGTCGATATCCTCGTTGACGATCATGGCCGGGCTGGAAAGGACCGGAGCCGCGGCCCGGATACCCTCGACTCGTTCCACGCGCTCCGCTAGAGCCTCGGCATCGAGGAAGGAAACCTCCGTGGGATCGAGCACGGTCAGGTGGGCACTTCCCCCGAGGATCCGGTCGCGGACGTCGTCCTGGAAGCCGGTCATCAGCGACAGCGCGATCACAAGCGCCGCCGTCCCCACGGTGACGCCGGCGACCGAGATCAGGGTGATGATGGAAAGAAACGTCCGACCGCGGTGGAACCTCAGGTACCGTAGGGCCAGGTGCAGCTCGTAGGGAAGACGCAACTTCCCCTCATCAAGACGACGGCGGCCGGCGCACGGCGGACCACTGGCCGCTGGCCGCATCCGCCGCGGACATCTCGTAGCTGCGCCACGTGCCGCGGATTCGAGATCCGTCACTCGAGAGATAACCTTCGAATTCCGCGGAACGACCCAATTTGGAGTCGATCCGCTCCAAGCGCACTTTCCGATTGACCAAGGTTCCCTGCAGGCTCCCGCTCCAACCCCCCTCGAGCTGATAGGTCCCGCTCACGAGGGTCCCCCTCTGCGTCAGGGAAAACGCACCGCGCTGGCTGGAGGGAAGGAGAACTACGTCCCACTTGCCCTCCAGTGGACCCGTGATCTCATGCACCCGATCTTCCAGGGCGGCGAGCCGTTCTTCGAGCAGTCTGATTGTGCGAAACCTGTCCTGGATTCGGTCGAGCAGCGCCTGTTCCTCCGTGAGGAGCTCGGTGCGTGCGCGCTCTGCCTCCGCCACCTTCTCCCGCGCCTCCTCGAGCGTCCGCGCGAGGTGGGAGTCTCCCCTCTTGAGCACCCCATCGAGCTCGACGTACAGATCTCCCAGCCGAGCGGCAAGGCGCGTCCGGTCGGCCGCGATGCGCTCGCGGCGTTCCAGGTCCTCCTTGAGAATGATCTTCTCGACCTCCAGGGTTGCCGTGACCGCCTCCACCACCGGCGACGGAGAGCCCCGATCAGGCTCTTGCGCCGCCTGCCTCCCCGAAGCAACCAGAAGCACGAGGACGGTCCCTGCCATTCGGAGGGATTGAAACGATCCCATGGATCAAGACCCCAGGGCTTCGCGGATCAGGGTGCCCGCGACACCGCAAGCGGCCACGACCGCGGTTCGTGCCACCCCGCCGTCCCTACCGTGCGAGAGGCTCATTCGCTACCTCGGGTTCCGTCCCGCGCTCGGCGGTCAGGGACACTCTGTCGCCGCTCGCTCTCCGGAGAAACGCCCAAGCGTACGAGACGGGACCGGAGAGCACGTACGCACCAGCGAGAATCACCGCGGCTCCGGCTGGCTTGTACGCGATCGCCACCACCGCGGCCGCCATCAGAAGCACGTAGAGGTAGGAGCGGCGGTTTCTCAGGTCCACGTCCTTGAACGACCGGTACCGGAAGCGGCTCACCATGAGAATCGCAACGAGCACGACCAAGACGGCGACAACGGTCGATGTCCAGGCAGCGGGGGGCGGCGCAGGGAACGCGAAAGCGAGACACGCGAGAGCCGCTGCCGCCGGCGGCGTCGGCAAGCCGGCGAAGTAGCGCTTGTTCCCTCCGCTGCCCTGGATGTTGAACCGTGCCAGTCTCATCGCGGCACACACGACGAAGAGAAACGCGACGAGCCACCCCAGTCGGTGAAGCGACCCCAGCGCCCAGTGGTACGCCAGGAAGGACGGGGCGAGACCGAACGAAACCACGTCCGCCAGAGAGTCGAATTCCACCCCGAACTCCGAGGTCGTGCCGGTCAACCGCGCAATCCGACCGTCCAGGAGGTCGAGAAGCCCCGCGACGATGATGAGAACGGCCGCCTGCTCGTAGCTTGCTCGGGCAGTTTGCACGAGGCTCGAGAAGCCGCAGAAGAGGTTCCCCACGGTGAACAAGGTGGGTAGAAGGTAGATCCCCCTGCGAAACCGGCGGGTTCCGGGCATCGACGCGAGGACCCTCCAAGTGGTCCCGGAAACTATAGCGGAAAACCGGCGGGCCGCCCAAGAAATCCGGCGCGGGCCGCTACCCGCGCGCAGCCGGCTCCTCGGGCGCGAAGCGCGCGATCACGGTTTCCCCGGCTCGGACGCGATCGCCGACCCGGACCTCGACCCTGGCCTCCGGCGGGAGGTGCAGGTCCACACGGGACCCGAAGCGGATCAACCCAACCCGCTCCCCCACAGCCACCTGCTGTCCCTGGACGACCTTGCACACGATCCTCCGCGCGATGAGCCCGGCCACAAGGGTAAGCGCGAGCGGACCCCGCCCCGTTTCGACCGTGATCGCGGTCCTCTCGTTGTGCTCGGATGCCGCCTCCCGAAACGCCGCCAGGAACCGCCCTCGGACGTGCTCTACCCCCTGGACGCGACCACTCTGGGGCGCCCGGCAAACGTGAACGTCTGTCAGATTGAGGAACACGGAGACACGCGTTGGCCGTGCCTGGACGATCCTCCCATCGGCAGGCGAAACCACGATGCCCTCCTGCGACGGGGGAACCCGCTCCGGATCCCGAAAGAAGTACAGGGTGAAGGCGAGGAACCCCAACGGGACCATCGAAACCACGGGCGCCCAGAGCGCCACGGCCAACGCGATCCCCGCCCAGCCCGCCGCGAACGGCAGGGCTTCTCGTGCGATCCGCACCGGATCGCCTACACGCGCTCTCTGCGGAGAATCTGCTCCATCTGATCCTTGACGGCGAGTTTCAGCTTCTTCAACGTCACTTCCTCCAGCTTCTCTTCCTCGGTGGGGAAGCGCTGGGCTCTAAGCGCCTTCAGACGATCGTCGTATTCCTGGTGTTTTCGAGCTAGACGGCGGAACTGGGGGTCTTGTTGGATCAGGCGCTCACGCGCATCGGCCAGAACGTCCATGAGTGTTCCTCCGCGGTCCAATCCGACCGGAGGCGGTTCGACGGGAAACTCGAGAGGGATTCGGCCTGTTCGATTGAACATGCAGGAACACCACTATACCGCCCGCGCCCAAACGTGGCAACGGACTCACAGAGTCGCGGTCATGACGATGGCGTCCTCTCGGGTGTCCTGATAGTAGCCTTTCCTCCTCCGCACCTCTCGAAAGCCGTATCTCTCGTACAGCCTCCGCGCCACCTCGTTGGACGGTCGCACCTCCAGTTCTGCTTCGGTGCATCCCTCCAGCCGTCCACGCTCGAGGGCTAGGCCGAGAAGCGCTCCCCCGATGCCCCGTCCCCTCCACTCCGCGCGCACCGCGATGTTGTTGATCTTCAGTTCGTTGTATACGACCCACAGGCAAGCGTAGGCCAGGACCCGCCTCCCGTCCCGCACCACCAGGTTGTGAGCGCACGGATTGGCGCGAATCTCGAAGCGGAAATTGTCCCGCGTCCAGGGCGTGGGGAACGCCTCCCTCTCGATGTCCAGGATCTGATCGAGGTCTTTCTCCGTCATGATGTCGAATTCCCACTCCTCGGCGGACTGCGCGTTCACGGGGTGGCCTCCCTCACGCCGGCCTCCGCGTCCGCAGGGCGCACATACAGCGGTGCGAGGTCCTTCCCGTCCGCCACACCCGACCGTAGCCATGAAGCGGCGATACAGGCTGCGGCAGCAGCAACGCCCGTCGGTGAGGCGCCGAGAGTCCCGCCCAAACCGGCGTTCCGGAGGCAACCCGCCAGAACGTGTGCTCCGGAACCAAACACCACGAAGTCGCCCGGGGCTTCGCGAAGGGCCCGCTCGGGCGGTCCCACCCACGGGGCGACCCTCTCCAAGGGAGGCGAGGAGAGGCCATCGTATCGGCCTCCATACACGTCACCTCGCCCGGCGTCCACCAACGGAATCCGGTCGCGGTCCGATGGCCCGAACGCCTCGGCCATTGCATGCAAGGTTCCGACGCCGATGCAGGGCCTGCCGGAGGCCAGACCGAGCCCTCGGATCGTGCCCAATCCGACACGGATCCCCGTGAATGCCCCGGGCCCACGGGTTGCGGAATAGGCGTCCACAGTGGAACTTGGCCACGAAGCCTCGGCAAGAATCCGGTCCAGAAGGACGAGCAAATGCGCGGCATGCGAGTCTCGGACCAGGAGCCCGGCCTCGGCCATCGGCACGCAAACGCCTCCGGCGTGGGAGAGCTCCAAGAGCGCAACTCCGCACCGCCAAGTGGACACGTCGATTCCGACGATCCGGATCACGGGTGTGTCCTCTCGGGTTTTCGTCGCACCGTGTCGAAAAACTCGACCAGATCCTCCTCACCTCGGGTGAAATCCAAATCGAACGCCATGCCGATCTCGAAGCCATCCGTGGCTTGATCGCGCTCCACGCCGGGCTCCAGCCTCCCGGCAGGAGACGCAGGGATCTCCTCCAGTCTGACGACGCGTCCTCGAAGGCGCCCGGATCGCGATGAGGTCCCCTCCGGGGTCGATACGAGACGAATCTCGAGCTCTTCCCCGACGTCCAGGCGCTCTGGGCTCGCGAACACGATTCCGCTGCAGCTCAGGTTCCGCGCCCTACCCGCGCCCATTTCCCGCGGCGCCAGGACCTCGACCTCGAAGCGCCCGGCCTCCAGATCCACCCGCAGAAAACGCCGCCGCTCAGGGTGGTACGCGTGGACCGCGTTCTTTCCGGAGGCCTTGGCATGGTAGAGGGCCTGCGCCGCGCGCTCGAGCAACTCCTCGGCCGTCTTCGCGTCCTGCGGGTAGCACGCAACGCCGCCGGAGACGGTGAGTGAGCCATGCTTTGCGATGGGCTCGCGGCGAAAGAAGTGGGCTTCCAGCTCGCGCCGGAACCTCTCCGCGACGAGGAACGCCCCGTTCCGGTCCGTCTCCGGAAGCACGATCCCCAGTTCGTCTTCTCCGGGCCGAGCAACGATGTCGATGTCCCGGACCCTGTTGTGGAGGAGAATCGCCGCTTCCCTCAGACAGCGATCCGCCACCAGATCCCCGACGCTTCGGTTCACGTCGGCGAATCCGTCCAGGTCGAACAGGACGAGGGACACCTTCTGACCGTAGCGCCGTGCCCTCCGCGTCTCGCTCTGAACCGCCACACGAAAGCCCCGCTCCGATGTCAGTCCGGTGAGAGAGTCCGAGGGGAACGGGTGTCCCCCTCGCTCGTGGATCTCCAGATCGACGAGGATTGGCTGGACCAGACGACGGTTCACGTTGAGGAAGTAGTCCAGAACAGATACACGGATCCCCACGTTCCGGCCCAACGCCTCCGACATTCGCTTGCGGTGAAGGAGGATCGCCTCCCAGTGTCTGCGGGCTTCGATGTCCTCCAGGGTCAGGTGCGTCAGAATGAGCAGGAGCGCCGCATGGGCGCCGATGCCGCTCTCCCGTGTGATCGAATCCAGCCGAGAGAGCAGAACCTCCGTGTTCCGGGCATCCTCGGCCAGCACGGCGAGAAGCTCGTCGCGCAGTTTCTCGGCTTCCGCGCGGGTGATCAAGTGTCCCCCGAAACCGGACTCGCTCGGCCAGCGGCGTGGGCGCCACCCTTTCCCTCGAGCCGGGGCTCTACCGCGATCCCGCCGTTATCGTACCATGGCGGAGGATCGGAGCAGCAACCTCACGGGACCCCGAAAGCGCGCCTCGTGGTAATCTTGGGGCGTGAAACCTCGTGGCGCTTCGCCCGTACACCGCTCACGGAAACCTGGCCTCGAACGACGGGGGGGGTAGGAGCGTGCATTCGAGCGACCCTGGACCGACAACCCTCGTCGCCGGCCGTTCCGCCGCCTCGTCGCACCGGGTTTCGGACGAGATCTTCGTGGTCCGAGCGGCCAGCGGAGATCGGCAGGCCTTCGAGGAGCTCGTGCGCCGTCACCAGCGGGCACTCGTGAATCACCTGTACCGGCTCACCGGACAGCGCGAGGAAGCGTTCGATCTCGCGCAGGAGGCCTTCATCAAGGTCTATCAGTCTCTCGGGGCCTTCGATCCCCGCTACCGGTTCACGACGTGGCTCTATCGCATCGGCTTCAACTGCGCCATCGACCACCTTCGAAGGAGGCAACCGCGGACGTGCTCCCTCTCTCAGGAGCGCGGCGACGTCGATGGAATCGCGGAAGGGCCGCTGGTCGCCGCCACGGAACCAAGTCCGGACGAGGTGTTGAGGCTCCGCGAGCTCGAGGTGAGAGTCGAGCGCGCAATTCGCGCGCTGCCCCCCGCCTACCGACAGTTGCTTCTGCTCCGACACCGTCAGCATTGCCGCTACGATGAGATCGCCCGGATCACGTGTCTCCCGATGGGAACCGTGAAAAACCGTATTTTTCGTGCCCGGGAGATCCTCAAGAAGGAGTTGGCTGATTTCTTGGATCGCGAGGTATGACAATGAGCAATCCCTGTGCGGAGTACCGCCCAGCGATCGGGCGATGCGTGGAAGGGGAAACAACTCCCGCCGAGGCGCTGCAACTCGCGCGTCACCTGTCGGATTGTACCGCGTGCAGGATCGTGCTGGCCCGGGAGATCCGACTCGTCCGGATGCTTGACGGACTGGATGATTCCATCGCGGTGGAGGAGGGCTTCCTGCGGACTGTCATGCGCTCGCTTC
>Ga0247727_10001991_pt1 | contig 47249 bp, 50 predicted proteins | sample WisWelCaveWW1625_FD_202498 | JGI IMG/M metagenome (GOLD analysis project Ga0247727, IMG submission 202498) | Biofilm microbial communities from Wishing Well Cave, Virginia, United States - WW16-25 | ecosystem: Environmental > Aquatic > Deep subsurface > Groundwater > Cave microbial mat | place...
CGAACTTGTCAATGTCGTCCAAGCTTTGTTTCATCCTGAGGCCTGCCTTTATCACCAGAGGTATTGTGGCAAATGCAATAAAACAGAAAAGTGAGAACATTCCAATAGCGGATCCGCCAATAATTATAAGATAGACAATTATTGGAAAAGCCCAGAAAATACTTGCCGCTCTTTTTTTTCCAAGCACAATGACTAGAGTTTTTCTTCCCTTCTCCTTGTCTGCGTCATGATCAGGAAATGATGTGATGTACAAAACAAACGCGGAAAGCGTTCCGACAATTATTCCAGCAGCTACGTTTTGCAATAGAATCGTCTGCGTTTGTATGTATGCTGTTCCAAGAACAATCATGGTGCCCTTGATTCCGACAAATATCTCGCCTAGGCCGGAATCCACTATTTTTGTAGAATAAAAGTAAATTGACAAAATCGCAAATCCAAGAATTGCCGCAATGACCCAGCCATATGACACCACAAAGTAGACGCCAGCTGCCGAGCCTAGAATAAGAAATATCACGCCTGCCATGTACACGCGCGACGGCTTGAGCAGGCCCTCGGGAAGAACCCCCGTCCCACCACTGAACTTGGTTTTCTTTGTTATTGCATCAATTCCCCGCTTGTAATCCCAAAAATCATTTAGCAGGTCAACGCTTGCATGCAGGGCAATTACCCCTCCCAAAGTTATTGCTGCATGGATTACATCTAGTTCCTGGCGCTGCCAGTACGATAGCGTGAGGCCGAGCGACACTGCTATTACGGAAGATAGAAGAAACTTGATTCGTATTACCCTAAACCAGACAGCTAAACTCATACTAGTGATTCGTCTGCAACACTAAGCGGCTTTCTTCCCATAAAGCCCACATCTTTCTCATGCCAAAATTTTATCTCCTTTTCGCCTTCTTTCCAGCAAAGCCAGACGTCTTCTTCAAATCTTTTTGATGGAAAATCCAACAGTCCCTCCTCAAGGCTTTTTAGGACTACTCCGGTGCTTTCAAGATCCTCCACTGCGGCATAGAACTTTGTGACTGCGGAGTTTAGCTGCTGCTTTATTGCGACATAGTCAACAAGCTTGTTAGAGTTCTGGGTGTTCAGGTGGGCTTCGAGTTTTTGTATTTCCTGTTTCTGTTTTTGCAGGCTGGTATACTTTTCAATTATCTTTGGAAGGGCTGCATTTGCAGCAGTCACAGTAAAGTAGGAGAGCAATGTTTGACTTAGAAATAATCGTCATTAAAAGCATTGTTGTGCATTTCTCTGCAAATTTATTACAGGTTAATTCAAATGCCATGCATGAGTGAAAACGACCAGCTAGAAGAATTGATAACGCAAACACTTGACGGCGTACTGCAAACCATTCCAGCATACATGCAGGAAATTGAGCAAAACAAGGCAGAGCTCAAAGTCGAAAACCCAAAGGAGTTCGTATATGGAATCATAATGGGCATGGCTTTGGGCATGGCAAGTACGGCTGTTGCCACAATAAGGCAGGGAATGCCCACTGAGGAGGATCAAATCAGGGTACGGGACATGGTTTATTCCAAGATTCCGCAGATACGGGAGAGAATTTTTAGTTGAAGTTCTCAGGTGCCGAGACAAAGTTTCTATCATCAATTGAAGAGGCGCGGCTTGCAACTACGAACAATGACATGCCGCATGTAAAACCGGTCTCATTTATTTTTGGGGATGATTCGTTTTACATCGCCACCGACTACAAGACAAGGACCTACAAAAACCTCAAGGAAAACCCAAACGCAGCAATATCAGTCGACATCTACAAATTAGGTGGACACAAGGCGGTACTGGCGCAAGGCAAAGTAGGCATAATAGAAAATGGTCCAGAGTTTAAGAAAATTTATGCCAAGTTTTTTGAGAAATTCGAATGGGTAAGAAAAGATCCCTGGACGGAAGGCGAGGCGCCGTTTTTGAAGCTGATTCCAACAACAAAAACATCGTGGGGAGTTTAGTAAGATATTTGAAATCCGGTTTCTATTGATGGTATAATGGCAGACAAAATAAAATGCACACACATACTTGTTGAGAAGCAAAGCCATGCACTTGCCATACTTGAGAGGCTAAAAAAGGGCGAAAAGTTTGCCGAGCTTGCAAAAGAGCTCTCTATTGACACCGGGAGTGGAAAAAGGGGAGGCGACCTCGGATATTTCGGCCGCGGAAAGATGGTAAAGCCGTTTGAGGCTGCCGCATTCATGCTATCTGTGGGCCAAATTTCAGAGCCGGTCAAGACGGAATTTGGATACCACATAATCAAAAGGCTCGCCTAGAAATGTGTAATTTAGGCAATTAGCTTTAATATCAGAATTACGATAAGGCTGGTAGGAGTGGGATTCGAACCCACGATATCTGGGCCACAGATAAACTGTTTTTCAAACAGTCAGCATACCGATCTTGCTGATCCTACCGCAAATCATGGTAAATTTTATCATGACTGTGTAGTTAAATCGCTGGTTATTATGATATAATCAAGAGTTCAAAAATATGCATCCAAAACCGATTTTGAATCGCCATTCTGTCTCTGCAACTCCTTTGTCATCTTGTCGCCCATGTTTTGCGCGGATTTTATCTTTCGCTGGCCGACCCAATAGTATGCTTCATCAATTGTGCCCTTGGCAATTAGCACGGTAAGTTTGCCGACAGATTTGCGTCCAGTTCGGCCCTTCCTCTGGATGAATCTGATCGAGCTCGGGACGTTGTCAAAGAATATGACGTGATTTACTTCAGAAATGTCAAGGCCTTCCTCGCCCACCCGCGTTGCGACAAGAACACTGTATGTTCCGTCACGGAATTTCTGTACGGTGTCGATCTGTTCTTTTTGTTTTAGCCCAGTTTCACCAGCCTTTCCAATCAGAAACGCAGCGGAGATTCCCATATCGACAAGTTTGTTATGTATTACTTCGACAGAATCACGATAGCTAGTAAAGACTATTGCCTTTCCTGGTATTGACTTTATTATCTCTACAAGCTTTGGTATTTTGCTGTGCTCTATTCCTTTTTGCTGTGCATCTTTTGCAAACGCAAGTGCCTTGAGAAAATTTGAATCGTTTTCAAATAAATCCTTGATACCTACTCCCTTTTTTTCATGGGTTCTCTCACAGAATCTGAGAAAAGACGTGATCCCGTGCGATTCCAAAATATTTAGGGCGTAATGGAGCCTGATTGCGGTAAAAAGTGGTTTTGCAGCCCTTCTGTTTTGTCGCAAGACAAAGTCGCGTGAGCGTAAAAGCTGGGAAAGCGATACATTCCCAGAAAGCCTCAGGCCGCACCGCGTCAGCTCATTGTGCCGCATCTCTAATGCCTTTCGCAGATAATACTGAACCTCCTTCATTTCGTGTGGGAGCTCGACTTTGACCCAGTCCGTGTTTGTCTGCTGTATGTATGGCTTGACATCCGGACTGTCCTCGCTTCTTTGCGCAATGCTTGCGATTCGCAGCGTGGTGATTATCTCGGTGGCCTTTTCTTTTTCGCTTGGGAGTGTCGCAGTCATGCCTAATATTCGCGTGTTTGTCCCTGCAAATCTCTGCGCAATCCACGAATATGCATAATCACCTACGGTTCTGTGTGCTTCATCAAATATTACGAGGCTGAACTGATCCTGCGAAACAATCTGTCTTTCTAGATCATTTTTTGTTATTTCAGGGGTTGCACAAATGACGCTGTTTATCCAGAGTTTTTTTCTTTTTGCAAGTGTGTCTTCACCTGTCAGCAGCGTGATGTCATCCAAGTTTAGACTGTTCTTTAGAAACTCGTAATGCTGATTTGCCAAGACGCGCGTTGGCGCCAAAAACAAGACTCCGCCAGTTCCTCTTGAGAGGTATTCTGCAATCACCTGCAATGCAACTGCTGTTTTTCCAAGGCCTGTAGGAAGCACCACAAGACAGTTTTCACTTTTTGCCTGGCTTGCTAGCGATATTTGGTATTCGCGGTACTCTATGGTATCTGGCCTGATGTATTTGTGCTGGACGTACTCTTCCAATTAATCCCTAAAATGCGATCTTTACATTTGATAGTTTCGAGCTACCGACTGTAACATGTTGGTTAATTCTTGATGAAAAAGGTCTGAGCATTACAGATCCCTCTAAATATCAAGCAGCCCAAGTCCTTCTGTGAGTGCAAATTTTGAGCGCCCGAGCTGGGATGAGTACTTTATGCTTCAGGCCGAGCTTGCAAAGCTTCGATCAAACTGCATGACTAGGCAGGTCGGCGCCGTAATAGTGAGAAACAACAGGCAAATTGCAACCGGCTACAACGGGACTCCGCCTGGGGTAAAAAACTGCTTTGAGGGGGGCTGCAAGAGATGCCAGCTTAGGATGGAGGGAAAAATAGAATCAGGCGCATCACTTGACCGCTGCCTGTGCAATCACGCTGAGGCAAACGCCATCATGCACTGCGCCATAATGGGAATAGAGGCAGGCACAAAAGACGCTATTCTGTACACGACCTTTGTTCCGTGCCTGGAATGCACAAAGATGGCAATAACTATAGGGATTAAAAAAATAGTCAGCCTTGATACGTATCCAGATACGGATTACGATTTGATAAAAGAAGCTGGAGTCGACGTCATAAAACTCGACAAGAAAAGAATTCAGCGTTGGGCAAGCACGCTGTTTGAAGATAAAAAAAGGTAAGTAAAAAATGCAAGCCGAGCAAACTCCGCTAAAATCGCTTCCGCCATCACTTTTAGTGTCTGCCACATACGACAACCAGAAAATGGCCGCAGTCCTCAAGTTCTATGATCCTGAATCTCAAAAAATAATCCTGTGGGCTGACGAAATAGGCCACAAGCCATACTGTTATTCAAAGCTCAGTCCAGAAGATCTAGGCATTCTTACAGGCAGAAAGGATGTGATAAAAATCGAACAGCTAAAACGCAAAGATTTTCTAAAGGATCAAGAGATACTTGTCTCAAAGATTATCGTAACAGACCCGCTTGCGATTGGAGGAACACAGACCGATAAAAGCATCAGGAACATACTTGAAACGTGGGAGTCGGACATAAAATATTATGAGAACTATCTGTATGACAGGAGTCTAATAGTAGGAAGATACTATGAGACAAAAGACGGTAAACTCGTACCGCATGATTTTGAACTAGCAGAAGATGTAGTAATGGCAATGAAAAGCCTGCTCTTGGATGTCAACACCACGAAAGGAATCATAAACATAAAGGAATTCCAAGAATCCATCACACAGTGGGCGGAGCTGCTAAACCAGCCCATACCAAAGATGAGACGTCTTAGCTTCGACATTGAGGTGGAAGCCGAGATAGGACGAATCCCTGACCCAAAGATAGCGGAAAAACGCATTACTGCAATTGGCTTTGATGGCTCGGACGACTTTAAACAAGTCTTTGTCTTGAGAAAAAATGGCACCAGTGACGGCAAAAATGAGCTTGTACCTGACATCAAGGTGACGTTTTACGCGGAGAGTGACGAAAAAAAGATGATTGAGGATGCTTTCAGAATAATATCTGATTATGCGTTTGTGATTACCTATAACGGCGATGAATTTGACATGCCATATTTGTATAACCGTGCCGAACGCCTTGGCATAAAAAATTCTGAAAATCCGCTATACATGATGAGAGACTCTGCAACCCTCAAGCACGGCGTGCACATTGATCTGTACAGAACAATGTCAAACCGCTCATTCCAGATTTACGCGTTCAGCCACAAGTACACAGATTTTTCGCTAAACAGCGTTTGCAAGGCGCTCTTAAACGAGTCAAAAATTGACTATGGGATCGAGTTTGACAAGCTGACAAACTATCAGCTTGCCAACTACTGCTATAACGATGCTAGGCTGACGTACAAGCTTACAAGCTTCAATAATGATCTGCTGATGAATCTACTGGTCGTCATATCGAGAATTGCAAGGATGCCAATGGATGACATTGCAAGGATGGGCGTGTCGCAATGGATCCGTAGTCTTCTTTACTATGAGCACAGACAACGCAACGCGCTCATACCAAGGAGAGAGGAAATAGACAGCAAGTCACAAGGCGTGACAAATGACGCGATAATAAAAGACAAAAAGTATCGCGGCGGCCTTGTAATAGACCCAGTAGAAGGGATTCATTTCAATGTGACTGTAATGGACTTTGCAAGTCTGTATCCTAGCATAATTAAGGTGCGGAACCTTTCTTATGAAACTGTCAGGTGTCCTCATGATGAATGCAAAAAAAACACAATCCCTGACACAAATCATTGGGTTTGCACAAAGTATAACGGCCTGACATCAATGCTGATTGGCTCGCTTCGTGATTTACGCGTAAATTATTACAAAAGCCTGGCAAAAAAAGCAAAAACACTCGAGCAAAAAGAACAGTACACTGTAGTAAGCCAAGCGCTCAAGGTCATCCTTAATGCCAGTTATGGTGTGATGGGTGCAGAAATCTTTCCACTCTATTTTCTCCCCGCCGCGGAGGCGACAACTGCCATTGGAAGGTACATCATCATGGATACAATCAAAAAATGTCAGGCAGTCGGAATCACGGTATTGTATGGCGACACCGATTCATTATTTATCAAAAATACAACTCAGGAACAAATCCACAAAGTCATCGAGGATGCAAAAAAAGAACAAGGAGTAGAACTTGAAGTTGACAAGGAATACAGGTATGTGGTGCTGAGTAACAGAAAGAAAAATTATCTTGGTGTGACAAATGAAGGCAAAGTAGACGTCAAAGGCTTGACTGGAAAAAAATCCCACACCCCGCCGTTCATAAAAAACTTGTTTTACGAACTTTTGGGCATATTGTCCAAAGTCCAAACATCAAAGGATTTCGAGGACGCAAAAAAACAGATCAGCGAAAAAATCGCAACATGCGCTGCCAAGGTAAAAGAAAAAAAGATTCCAATACCGGAGCTTGCATTTAATGTGATGATAAGCAAGGCCCCATCGGAATATGACAAAACAGTTCCTCAACACATCAGGGCTGCGAAGCTTTTGGAGTCTCAACGCGAGATAAAGCGCGGAGACATTATCTCTTACGTCAAAATCATAAACAAGCCGGGCGTCAAGCCAGTCGAGATGGCGCGACCTGACGAAATCGATTCTGCAAAATACATGGAATTCATGGAATCTACGCTAGACCAGATAACGTCATCCATGGACCTTGACTTTGACTCGATAATCGGCAAGCCAAAACAGACGGGTTTAGACCAGTTTTTCTGGAATTAGATATAGATTTATGTTGTAATCTGTGAACAGCATCCGACTTAACACCCAGCCAGCCTAACCTCTGGTAATGAATACAAAAATGAACAACTCACGACTTCGTTCACGAAAAGGTGTAGCACCAATCATCGCTACTCTGTTGCTAGTGGCAATAGCAGTAGTGGGTGGAGCAATCATCTTTGCATACTCGCAGAACTTCTTTAGCTCCTCGCAGGTAAGCGGCAAGCCAACCATAGAGGCAGTCAAGATTCCAGGCTATGATGCAAGACCAGTTTCTGTACTCAACAACCAAAATGGAATTGCGTTCGGACCACTCTCCGGTGGTGACGGTGATGTCAACATGGAACTTGGTGAAAACATTGCTATATACGTCAAAAACGACAGTGTACAAGCAATCACCATCAGCGAAGCCAGATTTGGCGGTATTGTGTATAACTATACCAGCACATCGGCGTCATTGTCCGCACTTCCTACAGGTCAATACACAGTAGCAGGTATCCCTGGTGGTGCAACTCCGCCAGACTTGATTTCAACAAGCCAGGTGGCAGAGATCCAACCAGGACAGTCAGCCAGCATAGTATTGTCACTGAGTGAATCCATGAGAGCAGGACGAGATGCACAGTTCAAGTTGACTACCAACAACGGCGCAGTCTTTGTTGGCACAGTTGTTATCGGACAACAGAGCGGTTAATCCCCTCTTTTTTCTTTTTATGGAGGCAAAAACTATGAAAAAACTTTTGCCAAGGATTCTCTTCATATTTTTTTCAGTCTTTATGTTGATTTCAGGAAATGCGTCTCTTGTTTTAGCTCAAGCCTTCGATGTATCGACCCTTACCTTAGAAGTCAAAGTATCGCCTAACGCCATAGAGGCCACAAACAATTCCCATAGCGTTGGATATGTCGGATTGATGAATAGTTATGGGAATCTGATGAAACTATCAGAAGACACTGTGATAATCTTAGAGTCCTCTGATCCTGAAGTTGCTTCGGTTCCTCAGGAGATAACCATCCCTAAAAATATGGAATTTGCCGTTTTTGATATCACTACCAACAACAAAGCCGGCTCTGCAAAGATTTTTGCTTCCTTTGAGGACAAGAACGACTTTGACACCGTGATTGTGGGGGACAGGTACGCCGATCTGCAAAGCGACCTTAGCCTTGTGATAAATCTCCCGACAAACGAGATGAACGTTGACTCGGAAATGCCGTTTTCATTCTATTTGCAGGATTCAGAGGGTCAGGTAACGCAGGCTCCCTTTGACATAATAATCAACGTTGATTTTGAAGAAGATCTAGTCAAAATTGATACTGATGAGCTTACCATAAACAAGGGCAACAGCTATGTCTGGAGCACAATAAAATCAAAAGACAAGATAGGGAACGCCTTTGTCAGGGCTACTGCAGACAAGCTTAGCTTCGATGAGGCAAAAGAGATACGAATTTCCTCGTCGCTTCCTTCGTCACTTGACGTCAAAATTTTCCCGGAAAAAATCCCAGCAACGCTAACAAGAGAACTAGACGTAATCGTCAGCCTACTGGACTCGGATGGCTTTCCTACATTGGCTCAAGAAGATGTCCAGCTGCAGTTTTTTGCAGATGACGTGTCAATCGGAAATCAAATCGATAAATCAATCAAAGAGTTACAGCTAGACGGTGTAATCAAGAAGGGAGAGTTCAGCTACCATTTGAAGCAAAAACTTGATCTCATGAAGATAGACCAGGAAATTACAATAGGTGCGACAACAAAAGGGCTTGGCGTCGCAAGCGATACGTTCACTACGGTTGAGCCGATGACTACAAGCAATCCAAAGGCTGAGAATAAAACCATGATAATATACACGTTGGATAAAATACCGACCAAATCAAAAACAATAGCAGTATTTCAGATAGGGACTTTGGTTGATGATGAAGTTGACGAAACGTTGCCCACCGAAGAAACAACCGAGGAAGAAGAGCTAACCTCAGAAGAATTCCTGGATCAATTCATTCCACTTATAGTAAACGAGAACTATGTATCAGAAGGAAAGGAAAAGAAAATCAATCTAATTTCAAGCAGCGATCTGCTCTTAAAAATAGGCGAGACTGGGGGCATAGACGCGACATCCTCGCACGGCACGGCCACAATTCAGACGGGCCAAGAAACTGGTCAAGTAGTCCTGTCTTCAACAATAAAAGGAATCGGCTCTGCGTCTACTGTCACTGAAATAATAAACACGTTAAAACAAGAGCAGACGGCAGTCTTTTCACCCACTGGTGACAATTCGGTTTTGTTTGACAGGACAGGCCGCTTTGACTTGTTTTTGATTTCACTTGACACAAAAAACAGGCCAACGATAGTCGAAAACCCGATTCGATACCTGATAACCCCGATAAACGAAATTCTCACCATCGAAAAAAGTAAAACCTTCTCACACGTCGTATTTCAGGGAAATACAATTCAGGCCGAAAACCAGGAATCAATCACAATTAATGCCATTCCAATCGGAGAATCCGCAGATGCAAGACTTGAGGCTGAAAACACATATGAAAAAAGACCAACTGCAAAGCTAGACGTAAGTATTCCGTTTGCAACCTTGAATTCTGACGGCAGTGAATATCTCGGCACGGTGCAGATGACTGACTTTCACGGAAATCCAATAATTGCCTTTGATGATCAGAGGGTAAAGTTTACTCCATCCGAATTAGGACTAGTTGATGTCCCGGATTATGTAGTCATTCCTAAAGGAGTATCCTCAGCGGACTTTGTGGTAAAGACAAAAGAAAACGACGGTGCCTTTACACTCACCGCATCCGCAAACGGCATTGTAAGCGATACTACGGAAATTAAAACAAAGTCTGTTGTCACTAAACTGAAAATCAGCATAGGTAGTGTGTTAGAGCCAATTCCAGTTGATCAGATGACTGAGCTCAAGATCTACGTAGACGATGAACATGCGAATGCAATGAACGGAGTAACTGTCAGGGTCATCTCAAGTGATTCATCAGTCATTCCTGATACGGTTACCACCAGTACTGATGGTAGCGCTACCGTTCAGTTCAATCCAAAACAGTCGCCAAAGACGTCGTTGCAGATACTGGCATACGCACAGGGCTTTGACGAAGAAGAAAAAACGTTTGACTTTACTGTAGAATCCGCACTAGAAGAAGAAAAAAATGAAATTCCGCAATGGATAATCTACACGGGAGTCGGGGCTGTCGCGGCCATTGTCGCAGGCATGGTCTTTGTTCTAAGAAAGCCCAAACTGCAGATTGAAGACGAAGAAGAATTCGAATAAGACTGTGGATGTTAAACAAGCCGTTTGAATCTATGATGATTTGATCTTGACAAATGATCCTGCGCCATTTTATATAACAAGATAATTTTGTTGCAACTGTGAGCTCACTGCCAAAGTTTTCAAGCCGCGTCTTTCTTGCTCCTATGGCTGGGGTAAGTGATGTGGCGTTGCGTCTTTTATGCAAAGAAATGGGCGCCGGGCTAGTAGTTACAGAGCTCACAAGCATTCACGCAATAATTGCAAAAGAAAAGCAACTACAATTGCAAAATAGGCAGATCAGTGAATTTATCGAGTTTTCACAAAAAGAACGGCCCCTTGCTGTACAGCTCTTTGGCTCAGACCTAGTAGCGCTACAAAAGGCAGCAAGAATCGTAGAGCCGTTTTTTGACATTATTGATTACAACATGGGCTGCCCTGCCCCACACATTACGCAACAGATGGCAGGTGGGGCTCTACTTCAAAACGAAAGTCTGACAAGAAAAATATTTCAAACACTAGTATCTAGCGTACAAAAACCAGTCACAGTAAAGATGCGGGCTGGAGTGGAAAACCAGATGGTATTCAAAAACATAGCCAAGATAGCGCAGGAAGAAGGAGTACAGATGATAACGCTGCACGCAAGGACAGTCAAGCAGGGCTATTCGGGAAAATCAAACTGGGACCTGATACGCGACCTAAAACAGATAGTTGAAATCCCAGTTGTTGGAAATGGTGACATCACCACGCCTGAGCTCGCAAAACAGATGATAGCGCAAACTGGGTGTGACTATATCATGGTTGGACGGGGGGCGATGGGAAACCCGTTTTTGTTTAAACAAATCAATGATTATCTGAATACCGGCACATATCCGAAATTCCTACCAGCACACAAGCTTGATGTTTTCTGTAAATATCTCGATTACGCGACAAACTACAAAATTAAATTTGCAAACATCAAGCAACAAGCAATGCAGTTCACCAAGGGCCTAGTAAATGGAGCAAAGATTCGCCCGCAGATAATGATTGCAAAGACAATCGATGATCTGAAAACCACAATGATCGAAGCGTTCTGATCTGCAAATCATTTCACATTATGTATAAATAGCAAACATGCGGCGCCTACTTATGCCTGTTGATCCCGTTTGCGGAATTGAAATGGAAGAAAGCCTGGCAGTATCGTACGACTATGATAGCAAGAAATACTTTTTTTGTTGCAATGGATGCAGGCGCATTTTCAAAAAAAAGCCAAAAAAGTGGGCAAAAAAAAACTAGAGCGGAAATCTCCCACACATTCTGCAGAATCTAGAATCAGAATCGATGATATAATGACAGTCTGGGCATTTGGTTCCCGGCTTGTCGGAAATCTCAGGCTCGTAATATCTACGATATATGTCGTAATAGTGAAGCGACTCTTTTGTTCTTATGGTAATGTCATCTTTTTCCTTTATCGTTTTGGTCTTTTCTGCAAAAACAGAGTCTGGAATGTGACTCTCAAAGAATTCTACTAGTCCTTGCGTTCCGGCCCCGTCTTGCATCGGGGATTTTTGCCTCCACGTTATGGCCCTTGGGATCTTTTCCTCAAATGCCTTTCTTAGGATCCACTTGCCGTGTTTCTTTCCGCCTTCCTCTCGAACCAGTAGGTCGACTGGGAGGGTTTTGGCAAATTCCATCACGTCCTTGCTGCAAAACGGCGACTCTACTTTGACCCCAAGTGATCTCCCAATTTTTTGTGATGCAAAGTGCATTATTCTGGCAATTCTCTTAAGATCGAGCTCAAGTTCCTGCTTGGTCTTGCTTAGCAAGAAGTTATACCCAGCAAAAATTTCATCCGCGCCATCGCCGGTTATGATTTTGTCAAATCCTGCCTTTTTTACCTCAGATATCGCAAGATATGGTACGACGTTGTTTCTTATTTCGATGGTGTTAAAGTTTTTTAGAATTTTTACCGTCTCCTCTATCCCATCGTGAATCATTCCAATATCGCACATCTTGATTTCTAGCGGCAAGTCGAATCTTTGCGCAGCCATCTGGCAGTATGTGAGATCTGTCGCTACAAAATCACTTGCAATTATCGAGATTGCCTTTGGTTTTCTCTCTTTTAGAAAATATGCAAGAATCGTGCTGTCAAGGCCGCCTGACAGCGACAAATGCTCTGCCGTGCATGCAATGACTGAGTCTTGTAAAATTTTGTAAACTTGGCTGAGTGCTTCTTGCATTGATATGTTGTAATCAAAAATCAAATTAAGTCTTGATGTTTCGCAAATTAGCTTCAGCTATTTTGTATTAAACAACTTTGTTTTCTTTGATTCAAAGGAAACATTGTTAACTTTAAATAGATTGTAGACCGATTTTCACATAATGCTGTTGCCTGCTGAAATCGAATCGAAATCTCTCATCCCAGCACTGCGAGCAATTCTGGCAAAAAAACTAGCTGAAGAACACAAAATTAGAGAAGACGAAATATCAAAAATGCTTGGAGTGACACAGGCGGCAATAAGCAACTACATCCGCGGAACGCGCGGTGATCCCAAGCTGATCCAAAAGCTTGTGACAGACGAACAGGTTTCCGAAATGATAAATGAACTAAGCGAAAGACTCGCATCGGACATGGCCTATACTCCATCAAGCCTTGCAAAGTTCATCAGCCTTTGCAACTATATCAAATCAAGTCTTCTTATCTGTGAGATTCATCACAACTTGGAGACAAACATTGATGAGGCAATCTGCAAGGAATGCGAAAACATGTTGTTAAAGGGCCCCGGCAGCGTTTACTAGTTTTTAATTATTGAAATTTCTATAGTGGACAGCATTCTTTTGCCGAACGCATCTGTATTTTCGGAATCAAGTGTGATGTGTTCGATTGTGCAAGCACCGTGAAGCATTTTCTCAACTATTATGTTGGCAATTGCAACTGCGTTTGGAATCGAGTTCCCTTTTGCTAACAGCAATCCCTTACGGTGCTTGTTGATTAGCGTAAAGACATCCAATGCTGCTTGCATTATCGGATCGTTTCTTACATAGTAGACGTATGGTGGTTTTACAGTCACCTGGTCATGGTTTTGTGTCTCTTCCATACTAATCATCGAATTTTTTCAAAAACGCAGTTCTTTTAAGGTTTATCGATGATTCGTCCATTAGTTAAAATAATCAATTGGGATGTTTTGATAATCCCCATTTGGCAATCTTCTTCTGATTACTATTGGTATGGCTCTGTCCTCGAGCTCTTGTAATGCAATGTCAAGTGATGTCCTGGCCATAGCTGGAATCTCTATGAATGGCGGTGCACCTTGGGAAAGCTGTAGTGCACGCGCTCCAAGAATTCTGGCTTTTTCAAATCTTGTGAGTGTTGGAGGTCCTATGGCAATCTTGCCTTTGCCGGCTAGCTCAATTTCAATTATCTTGTGAATTGGGTCTGCGTCGATTATTTCACGCTGCTCCATTTCCTTTATTTTCTTGTCAAGCTCTGCTCTTTCGTCGTCTGTTAGCTCTTTTGATTCAAAGATCTTCTTGTATGCGTTTATCGCATCTTCCATAGTGGTGTCTTCGCTGATTTCTTCTGCTACTGCAGGTCTGGGAAATTCTGGCTCTTCCTCGACTTCTTCAACAACCTCTACCTCAGCTTCTTCAGGATCAGACAAGTGAAAAAACTCCCTAATACGGTTATATATTCATAAGCAAAAACCTGTAGGATGAGTGCCGGTTCCGTATCGGGTTTGCAGCTTGTAATTGAGATAAAAACAAAATCAAAGCTAACTTGCGAGCTAAAGCGCCACCTCTCGCCAAAAACAGTAGGCTCGATACTACGATCGTTGCCATTAGAAGGAAACGTACATCTTCTTGGGCAAAACATCATTTACTTTGAAACGGCAGTAAACTCTGGAGTCGAAAGGCAGAAAAAAGAGTTCAAAAAAGGCGACATTGCATTTTTGCCTGCAGGCGGAAGCATTTGCTTTTTTGTATCTGACGTGGTCTCTTCAAAACCCATGACGCCTATCGGGAAAATTTTATCGGACGCTGACGCGCTAAAAGACGCAAAGCCCGGAGACGTTATCGCGATTTATCCGCTAACTGGCTGATATATCCAGTGGCCGCTAAATCCGGCGATTCGTTTTGCAGATCCCTTCTTCATCATGCTGACGAGACATGCGTTTGCCGCAGAAATTTTTACGCCAGTCTGTTTTGCCAGTTCTTGGGCAGTAAGATAATTGTTTGATTTGATTAGTTTGAGTGCTTGATCTTCGCTGACTAGTACAGTAATTTCGGCCTTTCTTTCTGATTTCTCGCCTTTTTTGTCTTTTCTATCTTTTTTGCCCGGCTGATCTTTTGACTTGTCAGATTCCTGTTTTTTTTCCATCTGTGCAGCACCTGCTTTCTTTGCTCCGCCCATGAATTCGATGAAAAATTATCCATTTATAAACGATTGATAGTTGCAGTCTACTGAAAAATATCCATACAAATACTCAAAAGATGTTTTTTGCATTTTAACTAAAGTGGCAAGGGCATCCAAATCAATTTTCAACTATAAATAATATGGAAATAATCCTCTCACATGGGCATAGTTTCAAGGGGGGCAAAATGCGATGTCGATGGCTGTAACAATGACGGCGCTCGCTCTTTGAACTCATCAAAGGTTGAAAATGCAGGATTGCGCCTCAAGTCTTCTGGAAAAAAGGCTGTTTTGTGCAAAGAGCACTATAAAGAATGGAAAAAGGAAACAAAAGAAGACCGCGAGATAGAGCGGGCAAGATACGACAAGTTCTAGTGTTTTCTTTTTACCTCTGGCTTTTTCCTTTTTGCATTCTGCAGGTATGCGTTTTGTAGTATGGAATAGTACTTGTTCAAGTTCTTGTAGATGTGTTTTGGCTTTCTTGGTTTTTGTGTTGCAAGTACGTATGCTGCAATAATTGGGAATGCAATCGTTGAGTCGGTGTAAACTGTGATCATTCCAGAATGCGCGTCCTGGACCTTGCCCCAGCTTTTACCTTCTTGGAGTGTTGCGCCAGACAATCCGCCGGTATCAGGCCTTGCATCGGTTATCTGAATGATATAGTCTTGGCCGCCGTCCTCATTTCCAAGTATTTGATCAAGCATCGGGCCTGTTTGTTGCGCAGTGTTCTTTGGTACACCTCCCCCGAGCTCCAAGATTCCTGATTTTTTGGAGTTTTGCACAATTGCGGCTTGTTCTAGTATCTCCCTGACAAAATCCAAGTTGTAGACCTTGTTCTGGAGTCTATGCACTCCTAGATTCAGCGCAAGAGACGAGTCTTTTAGGGTCGAGACATACACCGGAACGTCGTATTTGTAGGCGGATACTAGGAAACTTTTTTCAGGATACTTTGCTTTCTGGCTGCTCAGCTTGCCCATTATGTTGCAAAATTCTGCCGAAGTAAACGGCTTGTCGACAAGCTGGTCTTTGAACATTTTTTGCACTATCTTGTCTTCTGCCTCAAGTGTCTCGATGAACTTGATGTACACATCGCGTATGCGCACAATTTCTTTTTCGTACAGTATCATGTCGTCTACTTCAAAATGTCCCTGCTTTACAGGAAATCCCCACGCAAAGTGATCCTCGTGATACACATTTGCCCCTGTTGCAATTATCCAGTCCACAAATCCTTTTTCAATTAGTGTTTTTATGATGCCGCCAAACCCTACTGGGGTCATCGCACCTGCCACCGTGAGGCAAATTGTCACGTCTTCTTGTATCATTCTGGCATACAGCTTTGCGGCCTCGCCTAGCTGCCTTCCGTTGTATCCGGAGCTTGCAAAAATATCGACCAGGTCTTCAATGGACGTCTTTGAGTTTATCTTGATGTGGGGAATGTCCTTTCCATGAAAGTGATGGTGACCATGTCCCATGTTTTGTCTCGTTTGTGATAGTCTAATAATTATTGTGATCCGTCTGAAATTCTTAAAATGATCAACGAATTAATCATAGTATTGAAAATAATAGACATTGCAAACCCTGACAGGGTCGACCGACAGCCAGATGGGATAATCACTCTCTTGGATTCTGGAAACTATGCAGAACAAGGCTTTATCATAAGAAAAATAGAACTGCGGCTTTACATTGAAAAAACCGATCCAACTCTTGGAGAGTATTCGCTAATTACTACTTTGGTAGATACAGACAAGGGTCAAGTAGAGATGATATACGATGAAGGATATCGAGGCGAAAACTCGCTCAAGCGAACTGCCGACTTTATATTGAATAATCTTGGCCTGTCGGGCATAATTTTACGATCCGTCATTACACTGCAATCAAAGATTTAGCAAAACCCTGCCATAACATTTAATTCAAAATCCACACTCGGCTTTGACCATTAGGGTTTGAACTAAACACAAATCACTTGGCTAGAAATTTGCAGAAGAGTAAAAGGTAGCATACGTCACCGAATTGATAACATGACTGATCTTTATCGCTTACTTCCAGAAGAAATGGAAAAACTAGTCATCGGAATGAAACAGCCGCGCTATAGGGCAGATCAAATAATGCAGGCGTTATATCACGAATCGCCAAAGGACATTTCTGATTTACGTCAATTGCCTGCCAGTATGAGGGCCGAATTGGTTGCATTGGGGTATACTGTTGGTTCTGCAAATGAAGTGCACAGGGTTGTAAGCGAGGACGGAGATACCACAAAAATTCTTCTCAGTCTAAAGGACGGAACTCTAATTGAAACCGTACTGATACAATATCAGTCAGAAAAGCCAAACGGACACCCTAGATCAACAATATGCGTTTCAACTCAGGTTGGGTGTGCGATGAAATGCGTATTCTGTGCAACTGGGCAAATGGGATTTGAGCGAAACATACGTGCAGAGGAAATTGTCGCACAAATAATGCATTTTGCGCAATTACTGAAAAAACGAGAGCAACACGTAACCAACATCGTGTTTATGGGCATGGGTGAGCCGCTTGCAAACTATGATGAGACGATCCGGGCAGTGCGATTACTTACCAATCAACGAGCGTTTGGAATAGGACAGCGAAGCATCACAATATCAACCATAGGAATAATTGCCGGAATAGATCGTCTTGCAGAAGAAGATCTTCAGATAGGTCTGGCGATTTCGCTTCATGCGCCAAACGACACATTGCGTAAATGGCTAGTGCCTACTGCCAGTCCTCATTCTGTCGAAGACATAGTTTCTGCAGGAAAAAGGTATTTCAAAAAAACCGGACGACGAGTGACATTCGAGTATGCTCTAATTGACGGAATAAACGATTCTCCAGAAACTGCAGAAGAGTTAGCTTGGCTACTAAGGGGGAATGGCTCGCACGTTAATTTGATCCCGGTCAATCCAACTGCAGGCGATTTTAAGCGTCCATCCAGACGTAATGTGCTGGAATTTGAAGACATATTGTATGATAGTGGGGTAAATTGCACGGTGCGAGTTGAAAAAGGATCCGAAATAGCTGCCGCATGTGGTCAGCTACGAACCGACATAATGGAAAAAAGAAATTAGTCTAGTTTATCACCGCTTGAATTTTAGCCATGTTTTACTTCGACCATGCATATTACTCATGATTTGCAGTTTATTCTCAAGATCGCAGCTCAATGATACATTTTTTGACGTAACACTTAATTCAATAACAAAGGCTGTCTGAAATTATGCGTATACTGCAGCTTCACTGTGACAGCATAGAGTACAACCCAATTAAAAAAGAGATAAAATCTGCAGAAGAAATTACGCCAGAACCAAAAAGACTGGATGAGGTGGTAGTCGCGTTTCTCGCAGTAGAGCAAGGCGATGATTCTGATGTCGCAAAAAAAGCAATCGCTGAGATTAAAACCAGCATGGACAAGGTCGGATGTAGAAAATTATTGCTATATCCATACGCGCATTTGAGCTCAAACCTGGCATCACCTAGTACCGCACTAACTCTCATAAAAGAAATGGAATCCTTGGCATCAGATTGTGAAGTATCACATGCTCCGTTTGGCTGGACAAAATCATACAATGTCAAAGTAAAAGGACACCCGCTGGCAGAGAGCTCCAAAGTCATAACAAAAGAAGGACATGACCACGACCATGAGGAAGGCGACACGTCAGAAGCGCTAAAGTCGGAATCAAAAATCAAGTCATACTGGCATATCATGACGCCAGATGGTATGATGCATGACGTTGACAAGTTTAATTTCTCAAAACACAAAAAGCTGGAGGTTTTAGCAAAATACGAATCAGCAAAGAAAAGATCAGTCGATGAACCTCCACCACACGTCAAACTAATGAAGAAAATGGCAATTGCTGACTATGAGCCTGCATCTGACTCTGGCAACATGAGATTCTACCCAAATGGCAGGCTCATCAAATCACTTCTTGAAAGATTTGTCACAGACGAGGTCAAAAACTACGGCGGCCTCGAAGTCGAGACACCAATCATGTATGATTCGCACCACCCGAGCATGGCAAGCTACTTTAACCGATTTCCGGCAAGACAGTACACCATCAATACTGAAGGAAAGAAGCTTTTCCTGAGGTTCGCAGCATGTTTTGGGCAGTTTTTGATGGCAAATGACTTTCAAATATCCTACAAGAACATGCCGATGAAGCTCTACGAGCTAACCAGGTACAGTTTCAGAAGAGAGCAGTCAGGTGAGCTTGTCGGCCTCAGGAGGTTACGCGCGTTTACGATGCCGGATTGTCATGCGTTCTGCACCGACATTCCGCAATCCATCGAAGAGTTCAGAAAACGCTTCGAGTTGTCACGATTCGTACTAAAAGAAATCGGAATTGAAGACTCTGACTATGAGATGGCAATAAGATTTACAGAAGAATTCTATAACGAACACAAGGAAATAATCGAGGAGCTCGTCAAAAAGTTAGGCAAGCCAGTCCTCGTTGAAATGTGGAAGGAGAGATTTTTTTACTTTGTATTAAAGTGGGAATTCAACTATGTAGATAGTCTAGGCAAGGCATCAGCTCTATCGACAGACCAAATCGACGTGGAAAACGGACAGCGGTACGGAATAAAGTATTTTGATGAAAATAACGTTCCTCACCACCCGATAATTTTGCACAATTCGCCAAGCGGAGCGATAGAACGGGTGATCTATGTTTTGCTTGAAAAGATAGCCCTTGATCAAAAAGAAGGAAGAAAGCCGCAGCTACCATTATGGCTTGCACCGACGCAGGTACGAATCATTCCGCTAAAAGAAGAGTTTTTGAAACACTGCGAAGACTTGGCAGAAAAGCTGAGCCAGCAAGACATACGGGTCGATATTGATGACAGAAACGAAACCATAGGAAAGAGAATTCGAGAATCCGAAACAGATTGGATACGGTACAGCCTGGTGATTGGCGAAAAAGAGCTAGGCAAGACTGCGCTTTCGGTTCGCGACAGACAGTCCGGTGATGTAAGAGATGTTGCCTTTGATGACTTTGTAAGGGAAATAAAGGAGCAGACTAAGAGCAAGCCCTTTACAAAACTAAATCTGGCAAAACACCTCTCAAAAAGACCGCAGATCATGGTATAGGGCCTCCATTACTTTATTTTCCAGTGATATTGAGTAATCGATTATGAGCTATCTTGATTTGTACATGAACAAGAGCCCGCTGATCATATCGCCAAATGAGAACGCAAAGGCGGCGGCAACTGTTTTTGGGGTTCCGTTTGACTCGACACATTCCTACAAGCCGGGATGCCGGTTCGGACCTGACGCGATAAGAAACGCGTTTAACAACATTGAGATTTTTCATCCCGCTTTAGGAGTAGACCTAGAATCTGCCAACATAGAGGATCTTGGAAACACAAAACAAACTGTGAACGTAAGTGAAATGGTAGACATGGTAAACAAGATAACAGGTGAGCTAAACAAAAAAGACATGCTCCTTGTGATTCTTGGTGGCGAGCACTCCCTTACATATGGATCCTATACAAGTTTTCCAAATGATATTGGCTACATTGTCTTTGATGCGCACTATGATCTCCGAGATGAATATGCAGATTCGAATCTCAGCCATGCTGCATATCTGCGAAGAATAGTGGAAAAGAGGGGGGCAGAAAATATCATCCATGTCGGTGCACGCGCTTTTGTCAAAGAAGAACTGGCATTTCTTAAAGAACACAACATCAAAACCATTACCGATAAGGACATCAGGGAGGGAAAGGGCCAAAAAATGGTAAAAGATGCGCTGTCCTCTTTCAAAAAGACATACGTGAGCGTAGATCTTGACGTGCTGGACCCTGCATTTGCGCCGGGGGTTGGAACCCCAGAGGCTGTCGGAATTACCTCGCGGGAGCTATTTGATATGGTTCATGCCATGGATGGAACCAAGATTTCATGCCTTGATATCGTAGAGCTGAACCCGACATACGACAATGGCACAACATCGTCCCTTGCCGCAAAGATAATGTCGACAATAATTGCGCTGAATCTTAAATAGAGCCATTTATCCTTCAAAAACAAATGCTAAACAACTTCCGGGACTCGTTAAAGCCTCACCTTGAAAAATTAGGTGGGAGGTTTGCCGCAACCAGGCTTTCTCCTAATTTCTGGACGGTAGTGGGTTTGGTCTTTGCATTTCTGTCCGCACTAGCGTACGGCCTAAACCAGCATATCTCATATGCTGCAGTATTAGGGGGTGTATTGCTTTTGGCATCTGGGTTCTTTGATGTGGTGGACGGCCAGGTGGCACGCGTCACAAAAAAGGTTTCAAAAAAGGGCGGCTTTCTGGACTCGGTTTTTGACAAGATAGCCGAGGTTGCAATATTTCTTGGGATATTGGTAGGCGGTTTTGCAGAACCATACCTCGTGTTCCTGGCAATTACAATGTCACTGCTTGTAAGCTATACCAGGTCAAGAGCAGAATCACTTGGTGTAAAGCTTCAGGGGATAGGAATCGGGGAAAGGGCAGAACGATTACTAGTAATTGCAATTATTGGAATGGTTGCAGGCCTAATGGAGTATGCCGTGATAATAGTAATCATAATTGCGGCAATAACATTCATTCAGAGAATAATAGTCACTGCAAAAAACATTCAAGAATGACTAGTATAGTCTTCCTGTTTGTCTTCGAGAATCAGCAGATCTGATTTTTAGTATGCCAAAGTGAATTGCACAAGATACGCAGTACCACTTGAGAACCTTTGGTGCCGCGATGTATGCTCCCTGCGCTCTTAGCTCCTTTGCAAGCGATGCCTCTACTAGGTTTAGCCTTGACGTGACTTTTTTTGCCTTGTCTTTTGGAACCGTAGCACCACAGTTTGTACACTGGATTCGATCAGATGAGCCCTTTCCGCCCTTACGTCTTCCTCTGCTTGCGCGCTTTAATGGCATGAGTGTACTTTAGATTGCCTCTTTATAATCCTGTGTGAGTTAGGTGCGTCATTCTGAGTTGGGAATTACCTGATACACTGCAAACTTGTTGCCTGCATCGACTTCGTACTGGCTTATCATTTCAAAAGAATAATTCTTTACTTTTTTTACTTTTTCATACAATGATTCTCCTATTACCAGCGTGTTTGGTTTTGCAAGCGAGTTAATCTTGGAGCAGACATTTACCGTCGAGCCAAAAATATCATCAATTGTTGACGTGGCAACTATTGCGACTCGAACAGGGCCAAACGTGGCACTTATTCTATATTTTATCTCTGGAAGGTTTTCATTCTGCAGGGCTTCGTTGATTTTTTCCCTTGCTCCAATTACCTTCATGCAACAATCAAGCACTTGTTCAAACGGTTCGGCATCCTCAGAATCTGTCTTTGGAAAATAATACAACAATGCATCGCCTATGTTTTTGACTACGACGCCGTTGTTTTGCGTAATTACAGCCGCAACGGAATTCAGAAATATCGAGTAAAACTTGGCAGTCTGCAGATCTGAGAGACCTGAGGTAAGCTTCGTCGAGCCCACAATATCTACAAAACAGACGCAATAATTGGAACTGTACTGAGAAAACTGGAGCAGGATGTCTTTTTGTTGCTTGATTATGTCTTCACGTTCTTTTATTTTGAGGAGCGAGTCCTGGATTTTTTCTGCCATCTGGTCAAAAGACCTTGAAAGCTGTCCTATTTCGTCATGCGTGGTGATGTTTGTTCTGACGTCAAAATCGCCACCTGCCATTTTGTTTGTCGCGTTTTTCAATCTTATTAGTGGTTTTGAAATCAGTTTTGAAAGATAGAACGCCGCTACTCCTACTACTAGTGTTATGACTATGCCGAGTAGAATTATTCTCTCGCGTAGGTTTGATACTGGCTCAAAGATCTCATCATCGTCTATCTCAATTAAAAGAGCCAGCCCCAAATCATCTATGCAGTATGAAGCGCCGAGAACCAAACTCTTACGGTAGTCGATGTATAATCCTTGGTGGTTCTGTTTTTTATCAAAACAAAGATTGACTGGTATAGTGTTTATCTCTTGTCTGAATGCAGCACCGTCAATAAATCTGGATTCCGAGACCAGAACTCTGTCGGCATTTACAAGATATGCTTCGCCAGATTCTCCAAGGCCTAGTCTGTTTAATAGAATTTGATCAATTGTCTGCGTATTTGCAGTGACCAATGCGACACCTATGGATTCTTGGTCTTTTGGGTTGTCAAAAATTGGTGTGGCCAGTACGAGTTTTCTTTTGCCGTCCTTTCCGAGTGTAAGTTGCGCAAATGATTCCTTTTTTCCTTTGATGAAGATTGGGTCAGCGCTAAAATTTTTTTTGTCTTTCGTGCTTATCAGCGAAAAAAGTCGCTTGCCGTCATTGTTGATTATCTCGACATTTTCAAGATCGTTTAGCCCGCCGATAACTGTTTCAAAGGCTTGAATCTCTATCAAAAAGTCGATTCTTCTCTCGGATACTTTTGCCGCAAATGCAGATTCGTCTTCAATTGCCGATATTTCCTTTATGAGATTTTTTATCATCGGGTCATCTGCAATGACCTGGATTTGCTGAATTTTGGAGCCTATTACGTTTTTAATGGAGTCAGCTCTGATTGCGGACTGGCTTGTAAGCTGGTCCATTACCCTTTCCTCAATTATGATGTTTGCGTAGTGAAATGAAAAATAAACAGTCGTTCCTATCCCAACCAATGAAACCAGCATGACTAGGGTTACCAGTTTCTTGTCTAGGTTAACTGGAATTGGGCTTCTCATGGCTACAAAAAAGTCGCTTGCCATATCTCTTTTTCTAAGATTTCCGCAAATCTGATTTATTCTAGCTAGTGGTATGATGTTCTATGAAGGGCCTGTGCCACGTCTGCCTTGCATCAAACACAGAGCTGGTTATAGAACGTGGCCAAATAATGTGCAAGTCGTGTTTTGAAAAGCAAAAAACTAAATCCGCAGACAAGTGAGCAAGTAAAGTGAAACTTGGAATATTTTCTCATTGTACCATAGATGAAATAAAGATAACCGAAGGCCTTTACGAAAGGCCTGGAGGGCCTGTATGCTATTGCGGACTGGCCGCAAGAAAACTTGGATTTGATGTAGAGATCGTCACAAAGTTTGGATCTGACTTTGTGTTTTTGGATGAGCTGCAAAATAACAAGATCAAAGTGGATAATACACCATCGCAGAAACCGACAACGCGATTTAGGCTGGAAATTATCGACTCCGATAGGACGCTGTGGATTCAAAACATCTGTGAAGAAATAGAATACAAAAAAATTGACGCAGATGGGATATTAATCAGCCCAGTCTTTAACGAAATATCAAAATCAACATTGGGCAAAATAAAAAATGATTCTGAGCTGGTTGCACTTGATCCGCAAGGATTTTTGCGCAAAAGTACTGACAAAAAAATATCTCTTGAGAGAACGGAGCTTGATCTGTCTGGAATAACCGTGCTAAAATCAGACCCAAGCGAGGTCTTTGGCCTGACAGGCCTCGAGGGAATCGAAGGTGCACTCGCACTGCACAAAAAAATAAAGCACGTATTATACACAAACAAGCGCAACGTCTCATTATTTCATAACAACAAGCAATACTCTATCCGGCTTCCAAACATGGACATTTATGATACCTCTGGAGTCGGTGACATCTTTACTGCGACATTTTGCTGTACTTTGCTAAAGGAAAGAGATGTTTTGTGGGCACTAAGCTTCGCAGGGGGCGCGGCACAGGCTGCGCTTGAATCAAAGGAGATTGGCCTTGACAAGATTCCACCGCGTGGGGCGACAGAGGCAAACGCCTCTTACTTTTATAACACAATCAAGTTCACGGACGTCTAAATTCTTATTATATCATGAAAGGTTAATGATTCGTGCAAATAGGAATCTCAGGTGCAAGCCAGTCAGATATAGCTGTAAAAACAATAAAAACAGTTCTCGATAATTACGGAATATCTTCTGTATATGTGGGCTACAAGCCAAGAAAGGATGTCGATTTCATAATAGTCGCAGGTGGTGATAAGGGTGTTAGAAACTATTTTCATAAAACACAAGACCCGCAACTTCCAATTCTTGGGGTAAGCGAGTCAGAATCAAGCGGGTTTTTGGCCCAAGTTGATCTAAAGGAATTTTCAGCATATGTGAACAGAATAAAAAAAGGAGACTATGCCATATCAGAGTTCACAAGAATCGGTGTAAAGATAGACGGAAAGCAAGTATACCCAGTCTTGAACGACGTCGCAGTCTTTCCATCAAAGAGCGCGGTTCTGATGGAACACGTCTTGCGTGTAAACAACGAGGAGGTCTGGCACGATAGCAGCGACGGCGTCATCATATCTACTCCGATTGGCTCTTCCGCATATTCAATGTCGGCAGGCGGCCCGATGATCTTCCAGGATTCGCCAGTATTTGGCATAGTGTCTGTAAATTCGCTAGACATTACAAGGCGCCCGTTAATCGTACACGATGCCAGTCTGATTGAGATAGATGATATTTCTTCAAGGCTTTTTTGCGAAGTTGTTTTGGATGGCGTTGACAGATTCAGGATTAACAATACCATGGAATGTACAAAATCAGCGCCCTCTGTAAAGATAATAAAAATGAAAAAGGATTCTAGTGCGGTTTCTGCTCTGGCAAAGAAGGTAAAGCTTGCAGAAGACCTCTTTAATATGCCTCCAAGCTCAAAACTGCTCCTAAAAACGCTCGAATATGAGGGATCCATGACACAGCGAGATCTTGCCGCAAAAACACTTCTCCCAGATAGAACAGTGCGTCTGGCGCTGAGGCATCTGTTGGACAAGGGATACGTCAAAAAGAAAATATCAATACGCGATGCAAGGCAGAAAATCTACGAGATCTCGAAAATGGACTAGCTTGCTGCAGCCTTGACAAAGGCCTCAAACGACTCTTCTGGGAATCCAGGCCTGCTGTTGAATTCAGGATGGAATTGGACTCCAAAGTAGAACTTGTGCGAAGGAATCTCCAAAATCTCCATTCTCTTAGAGTTGTCGCTTTCAGCAGAAAATATCATCCCATTTTTCTCAAATACGTCGAGGTATTTTTTGTTGATTTCATATCTGTGCCTGTGACGGCGCATAACCTTGCTTGAATTGTATGTCTTGTATGCTACTGTGTTTTCCTTTACAAGTATTTCATGGGCCCCAAGCCTTAGTGAACCGCCCATGTTTGAAACCGTTTTTTGTTCTGGCAACAAATCCACAACCGGGTTTGTAGTGCTTGGATCAAGCTCAGTCGAGTTCGCATCGCTAAAATTACATACAGAGCGGCCAAATGCAACTGCGGCCAGCTGAAACCCAAAACATATTCCAAGATATGGGATGTTTTTCTCTCTTGCAAAGTTTGCTGCCTTGATTATTCCTTCTGCGCCCCTTACGCCAAACCCACCAGGTACAAGTATTCCGTTATACCCTGATAGCTTTCCTACATCTCCATTTATTGTCTCAGAGTCAATCCAGTCAATTGATACGTCTTTTCCAATTTTTGCCCCCGCGTGTTTTAGTGCGTGGTTTACGCTCACATAGCTATCGGCAAGTGTTACATATTTTCCGACCATCGCTATCCTTACCTGGCCGGAGCTCACCGCAAATGAGTCAATTATGGCATTCCACTTGTCCCAGTTCGCAGACGAATTGAGAAGACCAACCCTTCCGAACTTTGTAAATATTGTATCTACTATTCCCTGGTCGTACAGGATTTGTGGAACCATGAAAATCGATTTCACATCATGACATGAAAATACGTCATTCGCAGTAACGTTTGTAAACATGGAGATTTTTTTCTTTGTCGATTCGTGCAGGGGAGTCGAGCATCTTACCGCAATCAGGTCTGGCTGAATTCCTATTCTTCGCAGCTCCTGAGCGCTGTGCTGTGTCGGCTTTGTCTTCTGTTCGCCTACGACATCAAGTGATGGTGCAAGGGTTACATGCACAAAAATAACGTTTTGCGGTCCGTCCTCGAGTCTTAGCTGCCTTAGTGCCTCTAAAAACGGCAGGCTCTCTATGTCACCTACGGTTCCGCCGCACTCTACCACCAAAACATCAAGTTTCTCGTCTTCTGCTATTTTTCGGATTCTCCGTTTTATCTCATCAGTGACGTGGGGAATTATCTGCACGCATGCGCCAAGGTACTCGCCTTTTCTCTCAGCATCAATCACTGCCGAATAGATCTGCGCAGTCGTTATGTTGTGCGATTTTGTCAGGTTTTGGTTTAAGAACCGCTCGTAGTTTCCAATGTCCATGTCGCATTCGCCCCCGTCCTCTGTGACAAAGACCTCGCCGTGGGCAATTGGATTCATGGTGCCTGCATCATAGTTCAGGTAGGGATCTATTTTTACGCAGGAAACCTTTTGGTTTGATAGCTGTAATAGTTTTGAAATCGAGGATGTGACTACGCCTTTTCCAAGGCCAGACATAACGCCGCCTGTAACGAAGATGAATTTTGCCTGCACATTTCCAGATGGAATATGCTATTTTTATTCTTTATCCGTAGCAAAATTTTAATGCGCACTTGATGCCTTGCAAAGAATTGTTTTTTGAGGGAATCTGGCTTACTTTGATCGGAAGCGTCGCAAGTGCCTTGGTATCGGCAAGCTTTATCCCACAAATAATAAAAGGATACAGGACAAGGCACCTAGCCGACGTCTCTTACCTGCTTATGATTATGATCTCAATTGGCATGTCGCTTTGGATAGTCTACGGAATAGAAAAACAGGATCTGGTAATAATCGGGGCAAACGTCACAACAATAGCTCTGAACATGATTCTATTGGGACTGAAGATGAAATATTCTAAAAACTAGCGGGTGGCGGCCTTTAGCTTTTTTGTAAACGTTGCAACCGTTTTTTCTATTTTTGCTTGAGCGGTCTTTTCTACCAGTTTTATGAGTGCGCTACCTACTATTACCGCATCTGCGCCGTTTTTCACATAGCTGGTGACATCGGACGGCGTTGAGACGCCAAACCCAATTCCTACTGGAATCCTTTGCCCTGCAATCTTTTTTGTGTTTTTTAGCGCATCAATTGTGTATTTTTGTATCTTGGACCTCATGCCGGTTGTACCAAATACAGAAACCAAATACAAAAAGCCGGTCGTCTGCTTTGCAATCTTTTCTAGTCTGAACTTTGTAGTGTTTGGGGATACCAGAAAGATCGTGTCCATTTTGTGTTTTTTTGCTGCCTTGAGATATTCCCTTGACTCTTCGACTGTCATGTCTGGCGTGATAAAACCGTCAATTCCGGCATTCTTTGCGGTTTTGAAAAACTTGTCATAGCCACGGTGATACAAAATGTTGGTGTATGTCATTAATACCAACGGTATCTCGCTTTCATTTCGTATTTTTCTGACAAGATCAAGAAACTGGCTAATCTTCGTGCCTTTTTCAAGTGATGCAGTGCTTGCGCTTTGGATTACCGGGCCGTCTGCCAGCGGATCAGAGAACGGAAAGCCAAGCTCGATTATGTCTGCACCGCCTGCAATCAGTCCGCGTATGGTAGAAAGCGTGCCTGCATGGCTTGGATATCCGACCATGACGTATGTGATTAGGGCCTTTTCCTTTCTTGCAGCCAGTTCTTTGAACTTAGCTTGAATTCTTGAGATTTTTCTTGACATACTCCTCCACTACCTCTACGTCCTTGTCTCCCCTGCCGGAGAGTGTTATCACTATTGATTCTGATTTTGGTTTTGATTTTGCAATTTTTATTGCATGTGCTATTGCATGCGATGATTCCAACGCTGGGATGATTCCCTCTGTTTTTGACAGCATCGAAAAGGCCTCGATTACTTCTCTGTCTGTCGCACTGGTGTACCTTACGCGTTTTTCGTCTTTGAGATATGCGTGCTCTGGACCGACACCGGGATAGTCAAGGCCTGCTGAAATGCTATGTGTCTCCTTGATCTGGCCCTCGCTGTCCTGCAAAAGATACGTCATCATTCCGTGCAGTACGCCCCTAGAGCCGGCACTTAGCGTAGCAGAATGGTGTCCAGAGTCAAGGCCCTTGCCGGCTGCCTCGACTCCGATTATCTCTGCGTCTGTGTCAATCAGCGGATAAAATGTTCCAATGGCGTTAGAGCCTCCCCCGACACACGCAATTACCGTTTCCGGGTTTTTCTTTCCCAGTTTTTTCATCTGTTGAATTATCTCCTTTCCGATCACTGACTGAAAGTCCCTGACCATTACCGGATACGGGTGCGGGCCTACCGCAGAGCCCAAAAGATAGTACGTATCTCCTACGTTTGTAATCCAGTCCCTGATTGCCTCGTTTATTGCGTCCTTTAGTGTCTGCGAGCCGCTATTTACCGCATGGACCTCGCAGCCCAAAAGGTTCATCCTAAAGACGTTTAGCTTCTGCCGAATGGTGTCCTTGTATCCCATGTAGACTTCAGCCTTCAAACCTAGGGCAGAACACGCCATGGCAGTAGCGACTCCGTGCTGCCCAGCACCGGTCTCAGCAATGATTCTGCCTTTTTTCATGCGTTTTGCCAAAAGGGCCTGGCCAAGCGTATTGTTGATTTTGTGGGCGCCCCCGTGAAGAAGATCCTCGCGCTTGAGGTATATTTTCGCCCCGCCTAATTTTTCGGTCAGATTTTTTGCATAGTATAGCGGGGTGGGACGGCCAGCATATTCAGTAAGATAATAGTTCAGTTCTTTTTTAAATGAAATGTCGTCCTTGTATCTGAGATAGTTTTCCTCAAGCTCCTCGATTGCAGGAACAAGCGTCTCTGGAATATACTTTCCACCAAACTGGCCAAACCTACCGTCCTTTGGGAATTTTATTTTCATATTGCGTTTACCAAACTCCTGACGTTTTGCTCAATGTCTGGGTTTTTCATTATACTTGAGCCAACCAAAAACGCGTCGGCACCAGATTTTTTCAAAAACACAACATCCTTTGGGGATTCAATCCCACTTTCCGATATGATTATTCTGTTCTTCTCAAAACCGTCTAGGATTTTTCTAGTAGTGTTGATATCGATTTCCAGCGTATCGAGGTTCCTGTTGTTGATGCCAATGAGATCTGCGTTGGTTTGCAGCGAGTTTTCAAACTCTTTTTTTGTGTGGGCTTCGATGAGCACCTTTAGGCCTTGTCTGTGGCCGTATTCTACGAACTCGTCAATTTCTTCTAGTTGCCCTGAATCAAATAACGACTGGATCAATAGCATATAGTCTGCACCAATCTTTTTTGCAGCATCAATTTGGACTTTGTCAACTATGATATCTTTCATCAGCATCGGGACTTTGAGCTGTTTTCTAATCTCAATAAAATACTTTGGCGAGCCAGAAAACAGGTATGGTTGCGTGAGAACTGACAGTGCCAGTGCGCCGCCTCGCACCATCGATTTTGCTATTTCTACTGGATCTGACTCCTGCCTGATTTTTCCAAGGGATGGGGATGCGAACTTGACCTCGGTTATGAGCGAGGCATGGCTGTTGTTCTTAATTGCCTCGATGAGATCAGTTTCTGAGCGTGCCAATGACTCGGAAATCTCGTATATTCCGTCACTTATTGCCTTGTGCGAGTTTTCTACTAGTTTTTTTAGGACCTGGCTCAAAACGATTCGGCCTCTCTGATTTTGGCGACATTGCCGCAGTTTCTCACAAACTCGACAAAATGCGAATGTGCCTTGCCAGTCTTGATTGTCTGCATTGCCATCTCTAATCCTTCATTGATATCTCTTGAAACGTTTGCAACAACTAGTCCTCCTGCGGCGTTTAGTGCGGTGATTTCCTGCATCGAACGATTCGCTGTTCCGTTTAGTACAGATAAAAAAGCTTTGATTGCGTCTTGCTTTGATGATACCTGGAGATCCTTGATTGCGGATTTGTGCAGTCCTAGCTTTTGTGGATCAATTATTGATTTTATGACCTTGTTTTCTTTTAGAAAGCATACGCTGGATTTTCCGCTAGTCGACAGCTCATCAAGGCCATCCTCGGAATGAACAGTCATGATGTTTTGAGCATTTCGCCTCTTCAAAATCAAGATAATTCTTTCAAGATATTCCTCAGAAAAGACTCCGATTAACTGGTTTTTGACCCCTGCTGGGTTGCATAACGGGCCCAAGATGTTGAATGCAGTCCTTGCGCCGAGAATTTTTCTTGCTGCAGCTACATTTTTCATCGCAGGGTGGAACTTTTGTGCAAACAAAAACCCGATTCTAAATTTTTCAATAATTCCAGCAATTTTTTGCGGCTCTGCGTCAAGGTCATAGCCAAAAAACTCGAAAATGTCTGCACTACCAGAGACTCCAGAAACAGAGCGATTCCCGTGTTTTGCGACAAACCCGCCAGAGGCTGCAATGACAAACGCGGCCGCAGTGGAAATGTTAAACGTATGAAGGTTGTCGCCGCCTGTTCCGCAGACATCGATTATTGTCCCCTTACATCTTGGCAAAATATGGGTGCAATATTCGTCCATCTTTCCAAGCATCGCATATAGCTCATCATCGGTTTCGCCCTTTTTACTCAGACCTCTCAAAAATCCGGCCTTTTGCTCGTCTGGCATATTGGCAGCAAGTAGCAAGTCCATGGCAGCACTCATCTCTGAAACTGAGAGGTCTGTGCTGGATTCGAGCCTAGCTGTGAACTGTTCTAGCATTTTTTTACCCTATCCACAAAGTTTTGCAGTATTTTCTTTCCCTCGGTAGTAAGTATTGATTCTGGGTGGAACTGGACGCCCTCGATCAAGTATTTCTTGTGAGATACGCCCATTACCTCGCCGTCATCTTCGGCAACTGCTGTTATCTTGAGTATGTCTGGAATTATCGTCTTGTCGCCAACAAGCGAGTGGTATCTTGTCGCTCTGAACGGATTTTGCACGCCAGCAAAGAGAGAATCGCCTTGGTGTTTTATCTGACTTGTCTTGCCGTGTCTTACACACCCTGCGTTGATCACTTTACCACCAAACTCGTGAATTATTCCCTGGTGTCCAAGGCAAATTCCGAGAATTGGCGTTGTTGGACCCATCTCTCTAATTACATCAGAGCAGATTCCAAAGTATCTCCTGTCTTCAGGCGTACCAGGGCCTGGTGATATGACAATTGCGTCGTATTTTTTTTCAATAATCTGATCCAGCGTTATCTTGTCGTTTCTGATGACGTCGGATTCTACACCAATTTCGCCTAGCAGCTGTGCGATGTTGTACGTAAATGAATCATAGTTGTCAATTATCAGAAATTTCATCTTGTCGCCTCCTTTAGGGCTGCAATCATTGCCCCGGCCTTGTGTTCGATTTCCTTAAACTCTCCTTGTGGGGTAGAGTCGGCCACTATCCCCGCACCACTCTGTACAAAGCCGTCTTTTCCGTCAAAGAAAATGCTTCTAATCGCAATCGCAAAGTCGCAGCAGCCGTTGTTTGAGAAATAGCCAACTGCGCCAGCATACTGGCCGCGGATGTCTGGCTCTAGCTCGTTTATTATCTCCATTGCCCTGACCTTTGGCGCTCCGGTGACCGTTCCTGCAGGAAACACGGCCTCAAATGCAGAAAACATGTCGTGCCTGTCACTTAGTATGCCTACTACATGCGTTACCATGTGCTGTACGTGTGAAAACCGCTTTACCTGCATGAGTTCTGTTACGCGCACGCTTCCGTACCTGCAAACCCTCCCAACGTCGTTTCTTCCTAAATCGACTAGCATTGTGTGCTCTGCTAGTTCCTTCTCATCGTTGAGCAGTTCTTGCCTTAGATGCTCATTTTTTCCTTCGTCATCGGTAACCTTTCTTGTACCTGCTATCGGGAACGTCTCGACCTCGTTTCCGGTGACTCGGACAAGCATTTCTGGGCTGCATCCGATGTATGTTTTTTCTCCAAATTTCATATGGTAAAGATACGGAGACGGGTTCAGCCTACGAAGCTCCTTGTATACTCGCAAATAATCGCCAGATGCGGAAAAGCCAAACCTTCTTGACAATACAACTTGGAAGATGTCTCCATCATGAATGTATTTTTTTGCCTTGCTGACAATCTCTGCGAATTTTTTCTCATCAATGTTTGCAGTTATCTCTGAAAGCGCAATCTTGCCAAAATCCCGCCTGCCAAGCTTTATCTTGTTTATCCTGTTTTCGTCATAATAAAAATAAAGCAGTTTTTTTGCCTTGTTGTCAAATAAGATGCCATCCTGATAAATGCCAAATTCCATCAGCGGTTTTTCCTTGGCGTCCTTGATTGGAATGTTCTCGTATAGTTTTATTGCGTCATAGTTTATGATTCCAACGGCACCGCCAAGATATCTAAACGACGCGTCGTCGGTTTTTTTAATTAGAGTTTTTAGCTCAGTGACTGGATCCTTGGTCTGTATTGTTTTTGTGGTCCCGTCCTTGTGGCGCAAAACGATCCTGTCTGCAAACCCTTGCACAACTATCGTTGGATCAAACCCGATGATTGAGGTCTCTGCCAGCTCATCAGGGCCTGTGAGGGATTCAAACAGAAATGTGTGGGAATAATTTTGTTCTAGTTGAGAATAGATTTCAAACTGTGATTCAGATAGCTCTAGGGGTATTACTGTAGGTTTGGGATTTCCAAAGAAGGCCACCCATGACAAAACTCGCCTCGTGCTATATTTATAATTTTTAGATGACCTTGGTTCCACGCTTTAGCTAAATTTCTTCAAAATTTGCTAAAATGTGCACGTGATTTAGCCTCGATATTGTAAATATTACGGTATAGTACGGTACCTTTATATCAGATCATGCCTATAATAGATCTATGAGCCAGATGCTGCTTAGTAGCCCAAAAAACACCGTACTGTATTCCGAGATATATTTCCCAAGAAAAGCAAGCGTCCTGCGTTCTTCAGCAATGGAAGCATCATGTCATTTCTGCAAGCAAGAACTGGAGGAAGGACAAAGTCTTGCTGCAAAACGGGTCGGAAACAAAACAATCCTTGTATGCAGCCTCCACAACACCTAATCATCAGTACCGTACGTGCCTCCAAGTAGTCTATGTATCATAACAAAATCTATTGTCGATCTTGTTATGATTCAATTTGTTACGGTGTAATTGATGTTGCCGTTAAAGTTCAACGACACGATAAAATTCACAAATTTCTGTGCCGAAATACTCGAATCAGATAAAAACATCATGTTGGTCGCAATTATTAACGAGAGGGGGAGAATATTGGATTTGAAAACAAGAAATGGACCGGCGCAGTTTCTTGATGAGAAAGACTTGGAGATGCTGTTCATGCAAAGAACGTTGCAGACTAGAATGATAAAAGAATCTGACGACAAACTGGGGATTTTCAATTTCACACTTACTAAACGGGAGAAGTTTTACGAATATACTACGCAGTTTGGAGAAATGATGATGCTGGCAATAATAAATTCTGTCTTGTCTCTCTCTGAAGTAGCGTCAATGATGGGTACATTGGGCGAAAGGAATTTTGTTGATTTTAAACTAGTGTCTGCTCTTTCTGACTAGTCAAATTTAGGACTGGTGATTGCACCTTGCGCTGCAGATCCTACGAGCGATGCGTATTTTGCGAGCGCTCCGCTTTCATAGTTTGGCTTTCTTGGACTCCATTTCTGCCTGCGCTTTGTGAAATCATCTTGCGATATTAGCAAGTCTATTTTGTTGGTTTCAGTGTCGATTACTATCTCGTCACCATTATTTACCAATGCAATGTTTCCGCCGACAAACGCTTCTGGAGCAACATGCCCTATCATGAATCCGCGCGTCGCGCCTGAGAACCTGCCGTCGGTTACCATCGCTACCTTTTCTCCCAGGCCTTGGCCTACTAGTGCTGCAGTTACTGCTAACATTTCTCTCATTCCAGGGCCTCCCTTTGGGCCCTCATATCGTATTACGACTACGTCGCCTTCTTTTATCTGGTTTTTTGACACCGCGTCAAACGCTTCTTCTTCTCTGTCAAAGACTTTGGCCTTTCCTGCGAACTTTGTGATTTTAACCCCTGACATTTTTACCACTGCGCCATCTGGTGCAAGTGAGCCTTTGAGAATTACGGCAGTTCCGGTTCTGTGTAATGGCGAGCTCATCGGTTTTATTATATCGTCGTTTTGTGGTAGAATTGAGATTGCATCAAGATTCTGCTTCATCGTCTTGCCAGTAACCGTGATTACGTTTTCATTGAGAAGTTTTCTTTCTAGTAGTTTCTTTAACATCAGCGGTACGCCGCCTACCTTGTCTAGATCATTCATGACATACATTCCGCCAGGCTTTAGATCAGCTACGTGTGGAACCTGCTTTCGTATCCGCTCAAAATCATCATAGGTTAGCTTTACCTTTGCTTCATGAGATAATGCCAAAAGATGCAAAATCGCGTTAGTAGAGCCACCAATGGCGTTTAGCATAGTTATGGCGTTTTCAAACGCCTCAAACGTCAGTATTTCCCTTGGTTTTATCCCAAGCTCCAAAAGTTTTGCTGCGGCAACGCCAGTATCGTACACCATCTTGTCTCTTCGTTCGTCTTCTGCTGGCGGGCTTGCACTGCCAGGCAACGCAATTCCGAGTGCCTCTGAAATCGATGCCATTGTGTTTGCAGTAAACATTCCACCGCAAGAGCCTGCAGATGGGCACGCATAATTCTCAATGTTTTTTAGCGCTTCAAGCGTCAGCTGGCCTGCATCGTATGCACCTACTGCCTCGTAGACATCTTGAATCGTGAGCTGTTTTCCGTCATATGACCCTGGCATTATGGTTCCTCCGTACACAAACACGGATGGGAGGTTTAATCGAGCCATTGCCATCATTGTGCCTGGAAGGCTTTTGTCGCATCCTGCAATTCCCACCAGTCCGTCGTATTGGTGAGCCCGAACCATGAGCTCAATTGAATCTGCGATAACCTCTCTGCTGACAAGTGATGATTTCATTCCCTCATGACCCATTGCAATACCGTCGCTTACTGCTATTGTGCTGAATTCTCGTGGAGTTGCACCTGCGTCGTGCACCCCTTCTTTTGCCTTTTGCGCTAGTCTTCCAAGGTGGATGTTGCATGGCGTGGCCTCGTTTCCGGTATGTGACACCCCGATGAACGGCCTGTCCAAATCCGCGTCGTTTAGGCCCATTGCCTTGTACATTGCTCTGTGAGGCGCCCTTGATGTGCCTACAACCACATTTCTGCTAGATATTTCCATTTCAGTCATTCGTGTGTTTGATCTTTAGCGCCCAGCATATTAGAATTTTGACAATTACCAGTGCCTAGAACTTATTTTTTAAGTAAGATTTGAGTGTCAAGCTCTCTTAGCTGATCTTCTACTTGGGTCTGGTTCTGATTTCCGTACGAGATTAGAATTTTATCGTCTTCTTCTAGTACATAGTCTCTTATCCCGTCTACCTTTTGGTGGTTGATGTAGAATTTGAGCGAATAACTATCATCCGTACAGAATGTGTGCTCTGGCGTTCCATCAGGGAAGATGAAGCATTTGTCATCTAGTCCTATCTTGATTGTGTCAAAGAGGAATCCGAGGTTTACGCCTGATGCGTGTCTGTGGGCCGTGTTTCCGTCTCCTCCCTCAAAGTGGATGAACGGGCTCTTTACTTGGTATGGTGGAAGAGAAAAGTCAAATCTATCACCATGGATTCGAACTAGGATTCCTGCGTGTTCGTGTTCGTCTCCGAGCTTTCCTGCTCCTGGAGGTCCACTCAACGGGTTGGTTGCGCTTTGCTCGATAAATGTCCATGATGCATAGGCAACAATTGTTACGATGACTGCAAGGACAGCCAGCCCAATTAGCATGTTTTTTCGTTTTTGGCGTATCTGTTTTTCTGCAAAACTCTCGCGTTTTTCTTCTCTAGAGTTTTTGTCACTTTTGCCCATAACGAATCAGATTGAAAAATTAGTACTAATTAACCAATCGATAATGTAATAAATTATAGATCGTCAATGCAATCATGAGCTGTATTTTTTGCGACATCATTGAAGGCAGAAAAGAAGGACACTTTGTTTACCAAGATGAAGAACATGTGGCATTCTTGGACAAGTATCCGATAGACAAGGGGCATGCACTTGTACTGCCAAAAAAACATCATGAGAAAATAACCGACATGACGCCTCAGCAAGTTGGAGATCTTTTTTCCAAAATACCGAAAATAGCCAACGCAATTCTATCTGCTACGAAGGCAGACGCGTTTAGCCTTGCACAAAACAATGGCCGCGCCGCAAAACAAATCATACCACATGTCCACGTGCATATTATCCCAAGGTATAACGAGATGGGCGCAGTTTGGACAAAGCGCACCATTCCAACACCATCTGAGCTAGAATCATTGGCGCTTCAGATAAAACAGCGACTAGAATCCTAGTTCTTTCTTATCTGGCCTTTTAGATTTTTCATGTTTAGATCTTCTGCAATATCGTCGATGATTTGGTAAATCTGGGTTTTGTCGTCGACGCCTGCTTTTTTTAGTTCTTCTTTTAGAACTTCTATCTGGCCTGTTACGTCATAAGACGATTTCCGCTGTTTTTGCAGCATTCCTTCCATCTTTTCTTTTACATCGTCTATTTCTTTTCTTTTTGCAGAAATTTCGTCTTTGGTTTTTTCTACTATTAGTTCTTGGCAAAGCAATCGGTCTTTCATCTTTTCATAATCGTCCTCAAGGCGTACTATCAGATCCTTTGCATCGTTTTCGGTTACATATTTTAGATCAATTTTGGCAAGATCTAGTTTTGGCCTTATTTTATTTTGGAGGATTCCGGTTTCTGGAAATAATTTCTTGCTATCTTGAAGATGCATTAATCTGTCAATTTTTTCCTTAATGACAGCATTGGCGAGTCTAAAGTATTGGCTTGTATTGGATTGATCTTTTGGGCCCTCTGATCTTTCTTGATTTTTGTTGGGGCCACCCTCACTCGTAATTCTATGAGCGTGCTTTGCCATAAACTAATTTTGTCTAGGTATGATTTGACTACCATGATGTTTACTAGAACACACAACGTCTGCCGGTCTGTCTGAAACAAGGAACCGCCTTGACAGGCATTGCAAATCCTGATAGCAAAAAATTGAATCTATGGTGATATTTATTTCAGGTTTGGATTGTATCGCAGAATTGCCCCTGCCTTGCCGAGGCTACTGAGCATCGTACCGTGTTCTGAGACCCCGGAAATTACTTCAATTTTCGTACCTACCTTGGCTGCAACAAGTGAGAGATAGTCAACTAGATCCTGAGAATCCGTTTCCTGATCAGTTGACTTGCAGTTCGGGCAGGACTTTCCAAGCAATTCCGTCTGCCTTGGTATTATTTTTGTGCGCTCAATTATTTCCTCCTGAATGTTTTGGCACCGTCTGCACTTGACTTCCAGTCGATAAAGGTTCGTATCATCTGTAATCATGATTGTGTCGGCAACGTTGTTCTTCAAATAATTGATGATGTCTTTTAGGCCATACACGCCTAGGCCTGAATGAGAGTTTATTTCACGAAATAGTTTTTCCACTAGCTTTTTTTCTTCAACTAGCCTAAAGTCTGCTAAAACATCTTGCGCCTTTACAAACGACTCGCGAATTCCTTCTGAGCCGGAATATGACGTATCAAGTGTAGTAATCACCATCTCTTGTAGTCTGTATTCGAGATAGTTTGATTTGACAAAGTCTTCCTTTGTTGGGCCTGGGCCTGATATGATGAGCCCTTTTATTGGATAAATGTCGATGAAAAACTCCTTTGTCACTTCGGCTACTCTGTTAAAGTAATAGGTGAGCTCCATTTCCCGTAATCTCTCAAATCTTCTTGCAGACTGCCCTCCCTGTCTGTGCTTTCCTGCAACACCTGAGCTTGTTTCCCTTAGGACCTCGATTCTGTTCCCATGCAAAAGGCCCCACCCTGCATCCTTGGTATCTATTGCCAAAAACCCGATTAGGTTATCGTCCCTTAGCATGTCCTTTAGAATGTCTACGTGAAAATGATCATCGCATCTGTAAAGAAATGTGGTAAGATCTTTTGGGGGCTCTATCTCCCATATCTTGATCACCTCGCTTCCGATTGGCCCGCCTCCTTCCGGAGGCAATGCGCCGCAAAAAATAACCAAGCCCCGCGTTGGTGTGTTTTTGTATAACTTTAGCTTCTGCTGCACCCTTGAGAGAGCATCAACTACGTGTGATCTTGTTAGGTCTGACTTTATGTTGTCGGCAGTCCCCTGTTCTTCCCTTAGAGTGTTGATTACCAGATGGAGTTGCTTTCCCTTTGGGACATAAACTGAGATGAGCTCAGTTCCCCTTCCTGAAAAACGCGAAAGCTCATCTAGAGTCTTTTTTATCTTGTAAATTTTGACCGAGTCTTGCTTTTCGATGACGATTTTACCCATTAATTGAATCCACTATGGGTTCAATATTAAGAAGTTTGTATACAATTGATCTACAAAACGGAATGAATTTTTGACATAAAATGTTGCACTGACATTAACCATATACAACACTCCGCTATGTTACATAGAGTCTATGGTTTTTCTAAAAACGTCGATTGGTTGGTTGCCAGTAATCTTGACTATCTTCTCGCCTGAAATAACCAGAAAGGAAGGTGTTGCGTTGATTCCAATTTTTTGGCCAAAATCATACGTATCAAGTACCTGCTGTCTATATTTTGAGGAATCAAGACAGGAGTTAAACTGTTCCAAATCCAGTCCAACTGTACCTGCAAACGTGTTCAAAGAATCCCTTGTAACCCAGCCAGTTCTTTCTCCTTTCCAGTTCTTGTAAATTTGGTGATGATATTCCCAGAATTTGCCTTGGTCTTTTGCGCAGTGTGATGCCTCTGCTGCCATAACAGAATCTGGACCATTCAAAGGAAAGTCGACAAAGACAAGATTTGCCTTTCCTGAGTTCAGATACTCTTGTTTTATGACATCTAGGCTCGAGGAATGAAACTTGTAGCAAAATGTGCACTGATAGTCACCAAACTCTATTATCGTGATTTGGGCAGAGGGGCTGCCTTCATACGGTGAACTGACCTCAAGTATTTGGCCCATCGTAAAATCACCTTGCGTGTTTTGTGGGTTTGCAAAATACGCTGCAACAAATATCCCTGCAAAAATTCCTATTGCTACTGGGATCACTAGATAGTACTTTACCATAAACTAGCAAAAACTTGGACGCCTCAAATAGTTTGCTACTTGTTGTGAATTGCAAGTGTCCAAAGTGCAGAGTTTTTTGCAGCAATCTCAGCCACAAACGGTTCAGTTGCAGACGCAATTATTATGAGATCCCCGTTCTGCGGCCGAAGTGTAGTCAGCAACGCCTTTTTTGTTTTGGTGTCATTTGCAAGACAGTCTACAGCTTCATGTGGAAAAACAAACCTTCCGTCCCTGTAAACTAGGGTTGTGGCTCCAATGGCACCGTACAAAATCGCATAATCTCTCTGCTCCATTCCGGATTTTGTTGCTGTGGCATATTTTTTTAATAGCACCGCATAGTTGAATTTTCCTTGAGCGATTTGACATTTTTTTATCTCTGATTCTGTAGACAAGACAGTGTTGAGATTTTTGATAAAGCTGCTTCCTTTGCTTGTAAGAAACGTTCCAGACTTTGTCGAGTCCACCATGGCCGCTTCCTTCAAGTGAGAAATCATTGTCTTTACTGCCCCCTCTCCCATGTACAAATTCTTGCAAAAATTTGCGCGGCTCACAAATTGATCCTTGTGTAACATTTGTAATGCCTTGAAGACATGCGGTACAGAAAACGTCAGGACCTTTGCAGAACCTTTTCTTGATACGATGTTCTGTAATGTTTGGATCTGTTTTCTCATGCCCATGATATTATATATTGGATGAATTGTCCAAGAACTTAAATACATTGAGTAAAACACGACTGCATGACTCATACAAATGAAATAGTCATTTCAAAATCGACAGTACCAAAACTTGCAATAGTTGCACTTGCTGCAATCTTTGTGTTCGGAATGTTTGCTGTCGGATATGATCAAGGCCAACTGCTCAGCGTTGTTTTTGGCGAACAGGCATATGTTGACATGTTCATACATGAACTGACCCATGACATGAGACATGCAGCGGGCTTTCCGTGTCACTAGTGGTAGGTTATGAGAACGCTTCTTTTTATTGGAATTATTTTGTTATCCGGTTGTGCTGCTGGAACAGCTCACGGCCTAGTAAACCTGGCAATTGTTGAACCATATCTTGACACTGCAATAGGAATTGAAAACCAAAACATGTTTTCATCAGGAGAGGCTCACGATACGCCGGAGTTTTGGGCCGAATATTATTCCTACAGAGCGTGGCAAAAGGGAGGACAGATACTTGCCGGCGCAATACTTGGCACCTCTATGGGCGCATTGTTTGGCATGGTATTTGCATACTCTAAAAACGCCCTCCCGGGGAACAATTTTGTCAAAAAGGCTCTATTGCTTTCAATAGTGATGTGGGCAGTAATTTACATAATTCCGTTTGCAAAATATCCTGCAAATCCACCAACCGTTGGAGACCCAGAGACCATCATATTGAGACAGACGCTTTATCTGTCATTTATTGCGATTTCCGGTCTGGGCGCACTAGGTTTCTACCAAATTTACAAAAAACTAGACAAAAAATTCTTGGCATTTGTAGGCTATGCTGCATTCATTTCTGCAGTCTTTGTTGTAATGCCGGCAAATCCTGACCCTATTACCGCTCCAGAAGAGCTCGTGAATGGTTTCAGAGCAACATCGATTGTTGGCGCATCCGTCTTTTGGCTTGTAGTTGCCTTGGTCTTGAGTACCCTGTGGCAAAAGCTCCAGCCCGATAAGATTCAACAATCAAAACTCCAGTAGTTTTCTGAGTTTTCCCTCAAGTTGCGTATTATACGTTCTCATTCCATACAATTAGAACGATAACATTTTATTTAAATGCCAAAAACAGTAAACAACTGTTTGAGCCGAAAATTTACATTACCGCAATTAAAAAAATACGACGTTACCCAAAAAGTAATTGAGGCGCTAGCAGATGCAGAATCCAGGACTATTCTGTTTTCGCTCATAAAACAGGGCCGTACGGCATCTGAAATCGCAGCCAAGTACAAAATTCCATTAAGCTCTGTTTACAAAAAATTGGCTGATCTTGAAAACCTGACGCTAGTCCACATAGAACGATGGATGATTTCTGAAAAGGGACGGAAATTCAAGATATACCGCAGCAGAATCAGCAAGGCAGACATCTCAATCAAAAAACCAGAGCCAATTCTAGTCCTAGCACCAAATTAGCATGTGATGATATGGTAAAAAACTCGATATTTCAGCTTAGCCATTATGATGTAACACAGCAGATAATCGTAACACTTGCAAATGTTTATTCAAGGGCCGTGTTGTTTTCCGTGGCATCAAAGGCAAAAGACGCGCAGGCCATAGCAGATGAGCTGAAAATGTCGATATCTACAGTATACAAAATCCTCTCAAACCTTGAAGATCTGACATTAGTCTATGCCGACAAGTTCGTAATCTCAAGTGCAGGAAAAAAGATCAAGTACTACAAAAGCAGAATAAAAAAGGCAGAAATTATTGTTGGTGGAGTTACGCCGACTCTTAACCTACAGTCGAGCTGACTCTCATTCTAGGTTTGTAGAATACATCCCTGCTTTAAATACGGTTAGCTGCTCCTAACCAAATGTTGAGTGCCTTTCAAGTGTTATTGTTACTAGCAGCAGCAGTTCTCTTGCCGCAGTTTGCGTATGCAGATTCTGCCTTGATATACACAACAAGCATCGTAGTCGATACTAGCAACAGTCTGACAAAGTCAAGCATAGAGAGCGGAGACTTTGAGGGAGCAAAAAAATATTCTAAATTTACCGCAGACTACTACGGACAGCAAATAAACGCACTACGAGAATCCCAATTTGCGCCAGTCGACGACCTGCACCTCTTGATAATTGATGTCCATTCTAAAATTCAAAATGATGTTGACAAATCCGCCATAATTGCCGACATTGATTCTACAAACCAGTACTTGCAGATAGCTCCGGATTCGAGCCAAATGCCATTCATAGTTTCCAACTTGCTAATGGTGGCAGATGAACAATACCAGGTTGCGGTGTCTGAAAACGATCATGAAAGCTTTGTCATAGCATCCTCGCTTGTACAAAGAGCACATTATATTTTCAGCAATAACAAAATGTTTGATGAAAGGCAGACAGGGGAGATAGAGTCATTCTTTTCAGACTTGAAATCCCAAATTGCAGACAAAAAAGACTTTGTTTCCGTTGGAAAGCTGATGACGACGATTCAGCGTGATCTTACTGGCACGGACACAATAGTGTCAGATCAAGGCAATTTGTATGACGTAATTCGACATTTGTACGATGAAACCATGATCAAGCTAGGGCAAGGCGATTATTCCAAAGCAGAAGAGCTTGTAATTGCAGCATATCTTGACAATTTCGAGTACCTAGAGGCAGAAATCGAGGTAGCTGATGCCGAACTCTTGCACAAAATGGAAATCAACATGAGAGAGGAGCTCAGAACGATGGTAAAAGAGCAAAGATCCCCTGAAGAAATAGGGGCATTCATCAACGATCCCATTCTAAAAGACCTTGATTCTGCAGAAAAAATGGTTGCAAACATCAAGCGTACGACCGGCCCGGTAGCCGAAGCAAGCCTAGTGACCAAGGAGCTAAAGCCGATGGGTTCTGCGACAGGTGAGCAAAAATCAGGCGTAATGAGCCAGATTGACTTTATCCGGGCAACGCTTCAGACCATGCTAATCCAGTATAGGGAAGGAAACTATCAGGCCGCATTCACGTCTGCTAGGACTGCGTATTTGGACAGCTATGAGCATGTCGAGATTCCACTGCGCGCAATTGATCCGGATTTTACACTTGAAGTAGAGCTCCAGTTTGCCGAGCTTAGAAGCCTCATCAACCAAAAGGCAGACTATGAAAAAGTAGAAGAAGCTACGATACTGGTAAGAAGAAGCCTTGACGAATCAGAAAGGCTTGTAACTGGTACAGGACAGCTTGCGCCAACAATTGCATTTACCTCGTCGTTTGCAGTTGTTTTCAGGGAAGGGCTGGAATCAGTCCTGATTCTTGGCGCAATCCTGACATATCTTGAGGCATCAAGAAATACCAGATTCAAACCATACGTCTACTACGGAATAGTAATCGCACTTGGCGCAACCGCAGTCACTTGGGCTGTCGCATCATATGTGATTACAATTTCTGGCGCAAACAGGGAGCTAATCGAGGCAGTGGCAGCACTTTCTGCAACCGCAGTCTTGTTCTATGTCAGCTTTTGGATTTTAAACAAGATAGAACATAAAAAATGGATGGAGTTTGTCAAGGCAAAGGTCTGGCAGGCATCCACCACCGGGGGTGTAACAGTGTTTGTCCTGCTGTCATTTTTTACGGTATACCGGGAGGGATTCGAAACGGTCTTGTTTTATGAGGCAATGTTTGGGTTTGCAAAATACATGGAAATTTATGTTGGTTTGGGGTTTGTAGCTGGGCTTGGTGTACTTTTGGCAGTGTATTATGTAACAAGAAAGCTTGGAAAAAGGCTTCCGCTGAAGATGCTCTTTGGCCTTACCATGGGAGTCGGCGCGTATCTATCCATTGCATTTCTAGGAAACGCAATACGGGAGCTACAGGTGCTAGACATCGTCCCGTATACGAGCCTTCTTGGAACCGTCCCAAGACTTGACATAAACATGGCAAAAATGACTGGCATTTATCCGACTCTTGAAACGGTCATAGGCCAGATAGTCCTGCTTGCAGTCTACCTTGCGGCAGCATCGTACGTACTAGTGATCAAGCCAAAACGGGAAGAAAAAATAGCCACGATGCGCAAATCCAGAAGGGAAGTCGATGAGTTCAAGACGCATTAGGGTTGGAATAGACGTCGGTGGCACATTCACAAAAGCAGTGGCAATAGACATCAAGACAGGCCAGATAGTAGGCAAGTCTACCATCCCGACCACACACAAGGCGCAAAAAGGAGTATCTGAAGGAATTGTCAAGGCCCTCTCAAATCTGCTTGATGAAACCAAGATTGGCATATCTGAAATCGAGCTAATCGCACACAGCACAACTCAGGCAATCAACGCGCTGCTCGAGGCAGACACTGCAAAGGTAGGGATAATCGCCATGGGTGTGACTCCTGAAAAAAGTGACGTCATAAAACGAACATTGCTCCAAGATGCCAAGTTCAACTCAGATCAAACGCTAAAAACCGAGCATGTTTTTCTTGACACCTCGCACCTGATATCGGAATCTGAGGTTCAGAACTCGATATCTGAGCTAAAAAGCCGTGGTGCGCAGGTAATTGTCGCCACCGAGGCATTTGGAGTAGATGACCCATCAAATGAAATGTTTGTGATGAAAAACGCAATGTCAAGCAACATTCCAGCTACCGCGTCACACGAGATTTCTGGGATTTACGGCCTTGAAATAAGAACACTCACTGCTGCAATCAATGCTAGTGTCCTTCCAAAAACATTTGAGGTTGCAAACTTTGTCGAAGACGCAATTAGAGACGCTGGACTCAGCGCACCTCTGATGATAATGAAAGGTGATGGAGGCGTCACCAATATGGATACGTTTAGAACAAAACCAATTCTCACAATACTGTCAGGCCCTGCAGCAAGCGTAGCTGGCGCGTTGCTGTACCTCAAGGTTACAAATGGGATATTTGTCGAGGTGGGCGGGACAAGCACCAACATTTGCATAATAAAAAACGGCAAGCCAGAAGTTCATTATGTCACAATAAAGGAGCATCCGACATGCATTCGTTCAATGGATGTCAGAATTCTTGGGGTGGCTGGAGGCAGCATGATAAAGATGAAGGACAAGCGCGTCTGGAAGGTCGGTCCGCGAAGCGCCCACATCGCGGGAATGCGCTATTCGTGTTTTGCAGATTCTGAGGTGCTCAAGAAAGGCAAAATCGTGATGATAAAGCCAAAAGAAAACGATGTGGAACCATGTGTTGCAATACAGTGCGATGGAGAAACATTTGCGATAACCAACACATGTGCGGCAAATGCGCTTGGAATGATTGAAAAAAATGATTATGCATATGCTGATCAAAAGTCTGCAAAAATCGCAATGGAAATACTTGGGCGCGAGATAGGAGTTTCTGGCCCCGAAGTTGCAATGTCAATAATCCAGACAGCGTCGTTTGAAATAACAAAGGCAATATCAAAGATCCTAAAAGAGTTCAAGCTGGACAAGACAAAAACCCAGATAATAGGTGGAGGGGGCGGAGCGTCTGTCTTGGTACCCTTTGTCGCAAAGCAGCTCGGAATATCATATACCAAGGCAGAGCATGCCGAGGTGATATCGTCAATTGGCGTCGCATCGTCCATGATCCAAGAAGAGATAGAACATACGATAACAAATCCGACGCCGCAGCAAATCTCCGAGCTTCATAAAAAAATCCACGCGATGATGATAGACCGTGGTGCGGTTCCAGAATCAATCGTGATAAACAGCGAATATGTCTCGGAAAAATCGTTGCTGAGGGTATCTGCAACCGGTAATGTCGAGCTTGACAGCTCCGAAAACACCAAAAATGTTTTTACACTTGATGAGGCGTTGTTTCGCGCAAGCGAAATGATGGAAATTGGTAAGGACCTAGTAGAGTTGACCTTTGAAACAGATCACTATTTCGTGTTCACGGGGCATGTATCAGAAAAGAAGCTTTTCAGCAAAAAGAACAGGCACCATGTTCTTGTCTTGGATAGATTTGGAAGGCAAAGACTGTCAATCAAGAATGCAAGAATATTCCAGGGAGGCAAGATATCAATTCTTGAGGAGCTTGACGACTTTTTAGAATCAAGAAAAAGCGAGATTGCGCCTCAGGTGTATCTCTTAAACAACCTCAAGCTGGTCGATTTTTCTAGTCTGACTTCGATTTCCCATATTTTGAACGCGGTTAGAGAAGATTTGGAAATCTCAGAAAAAGCGGCAGTAATCGTGGAATTAAGCTAGGATTTCTTTAGCACATATTATTGATTGAGATCATCTCTGTTGCTCCTAAGTAACAGCGAACAGCAGAGATGCATTATTGCTAGTTGTCAGTGCAACTGTCACAAATAATTTAGAAAAACAAAATGCCTAAGATACAGAGTTTGACTTTTGCTTAATTGCCCTATCTCTTTTACAGAAAGAGCAGTACTCTTCTGGCGAATTACGATTAATTGGAGTCAAACAGTCATGACAGTATTTCATGAATCTCTTGTACTAATTCAACTATATTAAGAAATTACGGATTTTTAGGACAGATATCTACTACCGTGACTTTCACTTGCATGCGCAGATCACAATTCATTAGTTACGTTTTCAAACGTAGCTGAGTAGTTAATTCAGTCCTTCCTCACAGATAATGCAAACTCACACCACTACGCTGATGATAATATCACGTCAATACTCATTATAGAGTTTCGCCACAATGTTGGTTAATTAGGCAGAATCACCTAATTATGCTGTGAATTCCGCACCGCCTTCGTATCGAAAAGTCTGCTCTGATTGCAAAAGAGTGAAGTGCCATAAAGGATGTAACTGCGACTGTCACTGGAATCCATGATATGTAAATTCAGTTTGGCGTATTTTTT
>Ga0247727_10001992_pt1 | contig 47239 bp, 40 predicted proteins | sample WisWelCaveWW1625_FD_202498 | JGI IMG/M metagenome (GOLD analysis project Ga0247727, IMG submission 202498) | Biofilm microbial communities from Wishing Well Cave, Virginia, United States - WW16-25 | ecosystem: Environmental > Aquatic > Deep subsurface > Groundwater > Cave microbial mat | place...
AGCCTATGGCTGGGTCTGCAACGCCTCGATGATATGACGGCGATGTGGAAGATCACGATGTCCATGGCGTCGCGACCAAGCCATGATCGCCCTGTGTCCAGTAAGGATAGATATGGGTAATGGTCAGCTCAGTCTTGGGTGGTAGCGCCCCGCAAAGTGCGGGGCAGTCAGGATGACTGCGCTACGTTTCTCCACCAATAACTGAGGGATTACAGCCAGACGAGCCGTCTGGGTTACTTTACGACCATCAACTTCTTCGTCAAACTCGTTGCCGCGCCGTTCTGGGAGACGGTATCGAGACGATAGAAATAAACGCCGCTGGCAACCCGCTCTCCCTTGCCATCGCGGCCATCCCAGCGCACGACGTGCTCGCCGGCTGTTCTGTTGCCTGATTCCAGCGTCTTGATCAGTCCGCCGCGCACATCATAAATCGCCAGAGAAACTTTTCCGGCTAATGGCAAGTTAAAACGAATCGCCGTTTCCGGATTAAATGGATTCGGATAATTTTGTCCCAAGCTAAAAGCGCGCGGCTGTTCCGTCTGCGGCTCATCGACTTTCACGGAACTGCTCACGATGATACGGACCGGCAACACGCTGTTGCCGCCATTGCTCACGATGCTGAGCTGTCCCTGATAATTGCCCTCAGGCAAGCCCTGGGCGTCGAACGTTGCCGTGATGATTTGCGCTCCTCCTGGTGCGACGACGCCGCTGACCGGACTGACCGTCAGCCGGCTGGGAGCGGCAGTGATACTGATTTGTCCCGAGGTTTGTCCGGTCGCGCCGGCATTATCGATGACGGTGAGCCTGTAGGTGAAAGTTCCAGCTTGCGCATAGGCGTGTGTCGCCGTTCTTTGCGTGCTGGACGCCCCGTCGCCAAAATTCCAGGAATACTGCGTGATTTGTCCGTCCGCATCAGAAGAGGCGGAAGCATCGAAAGTGACATTTTGATTCACCGGCGCCGGGTTGGGTGAAACTTGGGCGCGCGCAATCGGCGGTTGATTCGTGGCGCCGGTGATGATGACTTGTCCTTGCGCTTGTCCGGTGGCGCCTTGATTGTCGGTCACGGTCAATCGCACTGTGTATGTACCGGGTTGCGAATAAGCGTGCGTCGCCACAGTCAGATTGCTCGTGCCGCCGTCGCCAAATTCCCACAAATATTGCGTAATCTGGCCGTCCGGATCGAACGATTGCGAGGCGTCAAACGTAAGCGTTTCATTGACCGTCGCCAGGGTCTTGGAAATGATGCCGAAGGCAAGCGGCGGCAGGTTGGCGACGCCGATTTTCGTTCCCTTGGCGCGAATCAAAAAAGCGCCGTTTTGAAAGTCGGCACTGGTGTTGAGATTGACGTAACTATTCGTGAGGGGGTTGAAATAAAAACTTTGATGAGGAACGGCGGCATCGACATCCGTTCCTGCCGGAAAAGGAATGGCGCGGGAAGCGCCCACGAGAATGGCGAAGCTCTCGCCGTCGCCGAAGGTCGGCGGAAAGTTGAGTGTAACGGTAAACCACCCGCCGTTACGTGCCGTGGCAAAATTAAAAGTCGCTTGCGTCAGGATGTTGCCAAAAGCATCGAGCACAGCGATATATACCGGGTTGGCCGTGGCGTCTTCCGTGCGCATGTAAAAATCAAACGCCTCCAAACGAAAACCGAATCCGGAGGGCGTAAAATTATTCAGCCAGTAAAAATCATTCAAGCTGTTGGGGCCGAAGCCGAAGAAATCGTCGGCGGTATTGTTTCCATCGTCGTGTACGATCACATCAACAGCAGATATTCCGAAAATTTCCGACGACAGCGAGGGCGGCATGCCGGCGGCTTTGGCGGAAAAATTCGAGCCGGCGCTCTTTTCCGCGCTGGCCGCAGCGAGATCGAATTTTGGCAGCTTCGGAATGAAACCACTCTCGGAACCCGATAAATGTGCCGTAAAGCCGTTGTTTTCCGGCGGTCCTGTCGCGGTGATGTTGAAGCTGAGATTCGCCGTGCCGGCATTGCCAAGATTGAACTGTGTCGACCGGATCGTCCCGGGCGGCAATTGAATGGTGACCTCCGACACGTTCAAATTCAACGCCGCGCCGCCGGACAATTCGGCGCTGTAAACGCCCCGACCGTGCGTGCCGGCAAAAATTTTATTCAAGTTTGTATTCAACACCAGCGCGACGACCTGCACCGTGGGCAAGCCGTTGTTGCACGGCTGCCAAATTTGCCCGCCGTCTTCACTCATGAACACGCCGATATCCGTCCCCAAAAATAACGTGTTCGATTGCTGCGGATGCACTTGCACCGTGTTCACCGGCACATCCGGCAAATTATTGGTGATGTCCGTCCAACTGCCACCGGCGTTGGTCGATTTGAACACGTGCGGCGAGCCGTAGCCGGAGTAAGTCAGATAAACCGTGTTGGTATTCGAAGGATCGAACTCGATATCGGTGGTAAACCGGTTGGGCAGGTTGGCGCCAGTCACGTCCGTGTAGTTTTGGCCGCCATTCTCCGTTTTAAAAATCTGCGCGTTTCTTGTTGCCTGCCAAATGACGTTATCGCTGCCTGCCGCGATTGCGACTGCAACAATGGGCACGCTGATCGCGCTGCTGATCGCGGTCCAACCATCGCCTTGATTCGTGGTCTTCAACAAACGGTTCGTGCCCAACACCAGCGTGTTGGGATTATTGGGGGAGATTTCATAAGGCGCGAAAAACGCGGCGCCGTCCACGTCCGCTTGTGTGATGCCGTTCGAGCCATTGGTGAAGCCGATTTCCTTGCTCTGCCCGGTGCCCGCGTTGAAATCGATGTTGAAATAGCGCGTCATGTTGACTTTGTAAACCGAGGCGTAAAACGTCGTGGGATTATTGTAATCAAAATGCGCAGGCCCCGTCGCCGGTGGTGATATCGAACCAGTTGTTGCGATTGCCGTCGAACGAAGTCGGCGTGCCGTTGTCTTGCGAGCCGCCGAGCATAATGCTCGGATTCGTGGGGTGCACGTCGAGATAATAGAACTGCGTCACGCCCAAATCGCGATTGAGAATTTCCCAGCTTGTGCCCAAATCACGCGTGCGCGCGATGCCGCCGTCGCTCCCGTTATAAATCGTGGGCGGGTTGGTCGAACGATCGAACGCGAACACGTGATGATCGGCATGCACGTAAGGCAGATTGTCGGGATTTTGCCCGATCCAAAAACTAACTTGCGCCCACGTGTTGCCGCCGTCCGTGGTTTTGTAAATATCGAGGCCGGCCACGAACACGGTGTTGGGGTCCGTGGGATGCACGATGATCGCGTTGTCGTAATTGCCTTGCTGTCCCAGCGGCGTCGTAAGCCCGCTTTGAATATTACGCTGCGCGATGGACTGCGGCGTGGTCACCTGCGTCCAATTTTGGCCGGCATCCGTGGTTTTCCAAATACCGAGCATGCCCTCGCCTTTGATATTCACGTTGTCGCCTTGCTTTTGGAGATACGTGAATGAGGCATAGAGCACGTTCGAAATCGAAGGCGCCATCGCCAATTCGATACGGCCATAGCCCTGATTCTGCTGCGCGGGGTTGGGTAGGCCGTTGGTCAAACGTGTCCACGACTGCCCGCCATTCGTCGATTTCCACATACCGCCCGATTCGTAATAAACCCCGAACGCGGCATAAACCGTGTTGGCATCCGTGGGACTCACCACCACATCTGTGGGCATATTGTCAAAAGGAAAATTCGGAACCGGATCGATGCCCTTGCCCGAAGTCACATCCTGCCAGGTTTCTCCGGAATCGGTGGATCTGAAAATCGCGCTCACGCCGCGATCGGGCGTAGTTTCGGTGGGATTAGGCAAGTGCTGCGGTACGGCCTCGCGCCCGGAGGCAAAAATAAGATTGGGGTTCGCGGGCGTGACCGCCAGTTCCGTAATGAATGAAGTGTTCAAGCCGCTGGCCGGACCGATGCGCCTCCACGTTGCGCCGCCGTCCGTGCTCTTGAGCAAACCGCGGCCGGGCAAAGCGTCGCTCAGAAAACCCTCGCCGGTGCCCGCGTAAATCGTGTTCGGATCGCCCGGCTTAAACGCCAATGCCGAGATATTCAGTGTGATCAAATCGTTCATTGTCGGCGACCACGTCACGCCGCCGTCCGTGGATCTCCACACGCCGCCGGAAACCGAGCCGACATAAAGCAGATTCGGATTATTCGGATGCACCAACAAACCGCGCAAGCGCCCGCCGATGTTGCCCGGCCCCACAAATTCCCAGTTCAATTGCGCCGTCGAGGACTTCGTGAGCGAAACGCCCTGGCTTTGCAATTCCGGAATCATGCGGTTGCGCATATCTTCCAACGCGCGAATCTCCGCGTCTGGCGGAATGAACCCGAACGGATACGTGCGTTGCTCCAAAAACCATTTCGCGCTGGCGGCTTTGCGCGCCATGCCCTTGAGCTTGTTGTGAATGGGCAAGTTCCGCGCGGTTATTTTGGAGGAAGGATTCTCTGCCGAGCTTCGCCACAACAACGCAACCACAAGCGTTGTTAATAAGATTGCCGCCGACGTTAAGTAAAAAGCTTTCTTCCTGCTCATCTTAATCTCCTTTGCAGTTTCAGTGTGCGTGACGTGTGTTGCACGAATCGTGGTGGGATAGAAATGGGCGGGGATCATTGGCTTTGAGTCCTTATTAACACCTCCTTTGCTGTCCTGCGATCACGAAACCATTCCTGAATGCTTTTCTGGCCGGCGAACACCACGTAGATAAAGTCAAGAATCCCCGCCACCGTCGTGGCGAAGGTGAGCGCTTCCACGCTGCCTTCTCCTGTTTATTCGGACAAGTAAAGAGCATGAGATTAAAAAATAGTTTTACAAATTAAACAACTTTTTACGAAATGTCAAGACAGAAATGAGAAAATATAGCAAAAGAAAATATAGCGGATTCACTTGGCCTGCAATTCCGGATTCATGCGCTGATGCATATCATCCACCGTTTTGATTTTAGTGTCTTGGGGAAGAAAGCCTAATTGTGCGTGACCATGATGAAAATTTTAGGTGTATTTGGTGGAGACCGCTGATTCTCATTGTTATAAATGAAATGGCATAAAATTTATATTTGTCCCAACAAGAATGGCGCGGACAAAATCTTTCAGATTAGCTCGCCAGTTTTTGCTGCAACTCTTTGACGAGGGTTTTCAATTCTTCAATTGTTTTTGGAAATGACCCAGACCCTTCAAAAAATTCCAAAGCCTGCTTCGCAAAAGTTAGGGCTGATTGATAGTTGCCGCGCTCTGTCTCTGTACGGGCCAAAGTTATCGAAATCCAGCCCATTGTAAATCTTTTCTTCATTTTCTTTGCCAATTCTAAACCTTCACTACCAATCTTATATGCTGTATCATAATTTCCAAGTCTACGGTTAACCTCTGCAAGGTTCCCCAAGGTACCAGCTAAAGCTACCTCACTCTGCTCTCGCAGGATAGGTATGATGGATTCCAAACCCTCTTGGGCTTCCATAAGCTTACCCTCTTCGGCTGCTAAAACCGATGATTCTCTTTTAAAGCTTGCAAAATCTAATTCATTGGATAATGATTCAGATAAATCCAGACCTCTTTCATAGCATTGTCTTGCATTAGCAAAATCTTTTTTTAAACGTAGAGCGGTTCCCAAGTTTCGTAAGGCCATTTTGATCCCATGTAAATCATTTAGCTTTTCATATATTGTCAGCCCTTCTCTGATCAAAGCTTCGCCCTTTTCCAAAATTCCACCGTTGAACTCAAGCCAAGCAATACCATGGACTAGTGACCAAGCAAGATCTTCGGCTTTACCTATCCGTCGAGCCACCTTAAGGGCTTTTTGTTCAAAAATCATGTATTCATACAAATACCCTCTTTGACTCATGAAAAAAGTTACCGATCTGGTCAATTTCATTCCCGCTGTTGGTTCTCCATTTTCAAAACACCAGTCAATCAATGCAAAAATATTATCCTTCTCTTCTTCAATCTCATCGTATCTCTCCCAAGTATATCGATCACCACCAGCAGATATGGCAAAGCCCTCAAAAAATGTGGCAAGGTTTATTCTTGCTTGGCGTTCCAAATCTTGATTTTCATTAAGTCGATTTTGTGCAAAGGCGCGCGTCAAGGGATGAAGACTGTATCGCCGTTTCGATTCATCCAGCTTTTCACTCGCTTCCAAAAGCCACAACTCAACCAACTGCCCAAGACCTTCATCCAAATCCCATCCGTGAACATCGCTGGCCGCCTCGATCGCCGCTTTTGAAGCCGAAGAAGCGAAGATGGGCATGATCATGAGAATCTTGCGGGATGGCTCTGACAACAATGACCAAGCACGTTGAAAAATAATTTCAAAGATATCTCCCCTAGCGCCGTAAAGGCTGTTGAGCACACCGTCAATGGATTGACCGCGTTGTTTGATCTGGCCAATCGACCAGCGAATTGCCAAGGGTGCACCACCGGTGGCTTCATAAAAGCGTTGGAAGTTGCGCTCATCGGCAACGAGTAGATCAAGGTTTATGCCAAGTCTACCACCTTCATTTTTAATGAGAAGAAGAGCTTCTTCCCTTTCCATGCCCCGCAACGAGACGGCGCGTGCTTGCCTGAGGCTTTGAGCACGGCTCGTAAGCAGGCATTTACTCGGTTCGGGTAGGTTCAAGACAAAATCGTGTACGGCATCGTCAGTTATGGTTTCGAAATTATCGACAATTAGCAAGCATGGTTTCTCTTGCAAGCGTTTGACGATCTCGTGCCGCTTCTCTTCCAGTGGCAATTGCGTGAGAAATGGATATTCCAGCGTGCGCGCAACCGTATCGAGAACATCATTAATGGTGAGTTCACGGTCCCTCGCGGAAGTCCAAATGAAAGCGTCGAATTTTTGCACGCCGTTTGGAGCCGGCCGAGAATTTTGGCCGGCAGCCAGGCATTCGTGCAACACCTCCAACGCCAGGCTGGTCTTGCCGATGCCGCCGATGCCGTCAATCGTAACAATAAAAGAACGTGACTGCAACGCGTCGTGAACCTGCATTTTCTCTTTTTCACGGCCGATAAAATCCCCGCGGTGGGGAAGATTGTGCTGCACGAGTCTTGGCGGGATAGGAATGGGCTTGGGGTCTTTTGTCGCGTCCTTTACGGCCCTGCGCTCGCGAAACCATTCCGGAATGCTTTTCTGGCCGACGAATAAAAAGTAAACGAAGCTGAGTATGCCTACAACGGTCGCGGCAATGGTCAGGACATCCATGAAAAAGCCATTGATTGAATAACGACTGATTAGTTATGTTAAGACAATCTTGCTTCTAACGAAGTCGGAAAATTGTTTGGCAGACCCCACAGCTTCCCGTGCTTCATCCAATGGAATTTCACGCCAGTCATCTGTCAAAAGATCGTTGCCGGCCTTGGTAAACCAACGGCTGACGCTCAACGCTTTTTCATCCATGGCAAACTTTCCCCTCTCGCATCGCGGTCCGGCCGATGGTGTTGACAACATTTTGTTGCCGCTTAAACTCCTCCGGCGTCAAAACAAACAAGTCCATAGAAAAATTTTGGTGAGTAAAAAGCCTGCGGATGCGCAATTTTATTTCACGTTTGGATTGCATCACATCTTTAATCACCAGCAAATCGATGTCGCTATTCGCTCGGGCCGTACCTTTTGCTCTGGAGCCAAAAAGAATGATCTTCTCAGGTTGAATGGCCTCCGCAATCTTCATTACAACCGAATCAACCAGAACGTCGTCGATTTTTCCACGGTCGTCCATTTATCTCTATACTAAGGTTTATATCTTGCCATGTTTTTACACTGTATAATATACAAATTAGAAGAAATTGCTTTCATAAACAAGCGAAATTTTGCAAGGAAAAAAGCACGCTACTCCGCCATCTCCAGCGCAATCTCGAACATTTGCGTGAAGGCTTTTTCGCGCGCTGCCGCCGGCTCCTCTTCACCCGTCACCAGGCTGTCCGATACGGTCAAAATAGACAGCGCCTCGACCTTGTGCTGCGCCGCGAGGGTATAGAGTGCGGCGCTTTCCATTTCAATCGCCAGCACGCCGTAAGCCGCCCACAGCTTCCATTGCTCCGGGTCGGCATTGTAAAAATTGTCGCTGCTCAGAATATTGCCGGCTTTCACCTCGATGCCCTTGCGCATCGCCGCGTCATAAGCATTTTTGAGCAAACGAAAGCTCGCGGTTGGCGCATAATCCATTCCTTGAAAACGCAATTTGTTGAAGCTCGAATCCGTGCAAGCGGACATGGCCAAAAGGATGTCCCTGAGCTTCAAATCCGGCTGAATCGCGCCGCAGCTTCCGACTCGAATCAGCCGGCGCGCGTGAAAGGACGAGATCAGCTCATTGGCATAAATCGCAATGGAGGGCATGCCCATGCCCGTGCCTTGGATCGAAACTCTTTTACCTTTATATGTCCCGGTGAAACCGTACATATTGCGTACTTGATTGTAGCACGTGGCTTGTTCCAGCATGGTCTCGGCAATATGTTTGGCCCGCAACGGATCTCCCGGCAACAAAACGGTTGCAGCGACATCCCCGAGCTTGGCGTTGATATGGAAGGACATTTAGCTTTCTCCTTTATTGCTTTGAACTGCCTCTCTTCGTCTTCATCAATTAAGAAAAATTTATTTGGCAAGCAAGCTAAATTTTCTCAATCCCCATCAAATTTCACCGGTTGAAATTTATCATGTTGCAACTTTTATATTTCGTCAACGCGCCCCGTTGCCGGTATAAATCTTTCGAATACGGAATGCTTCATGGCGGCGGTTAAATTGGCGGGGCCATTTTCATCGCTTAAAGAAAGCCTACATGCGGAGTCATGCTTGATGCAACAAGAACTTAACGCCAATGGCACCGGGCAAGGAGCACGGCAAACAGCAAAAAGAAAAAAGCGAATGGCAACAAATATTAAGCTTCTTTCAAAATTTGCCGCTGGCTGTTTACTGTTGGCTTTTTCCTTTTTGCTATTTGCCTCTTGCCGCTTATCCCCGCCGCAAGCGCCGCACTGGGATACAAACATTACGCTGCCGATCATCAGTCAAAACTATTCGATGCAAAAACTGATTGCCGAGCAGAACGATCTGTACACCGGCAGCGATGGGTTGGTTCATTTCTTTGCAGAATCCCGACTCGATTCTTTCAGCGTCGGCGATCGCCTCGCCATCGGCACTATCGATACATCTTTTGTCACCGCTTTCGGCCGTTACACATTGCCTTCGCCCGGCCCGGTCAGCGCGCAAATCGCCCTGCGCCTGCTTTACCCTGCTTCCGTGAATCTCGCCGGCCAAACGGCGCGGATTCCCGCTTTTGCTTTTTCATTGCCTTTGTTGGCTTTACCTCAATATGGCAATTACCTTGAAGTGGAAAGCGCCAACGGAACACTAACAGTTACGCTGCGGAACGGCATGGCGACGCCGATTGGGCCATTGCAATACGAAATTCTCGACGGCGTTAACGGCGCGGTCATCGTCGTGGTTGACTTTGACAGCGAGATACCGCCGGGCGGGGAAATGACACGCGCGGCCGGCTTCACCGACAAAACCTTCGGCAACGATTTGGCGTTGCGCCTCTCCGGCAGCTCGCCGGGCAGCCGCGGCAATCCGGTTCGCATCGATCCGGAGAGCAAGCTGACCACGACATTGACGCTCTCGGCGCTGCAGGTGGCTCACGCCACAGGCAAAATCGGCCCGCTGGGCATCAGCGCTGCCGGCGAGGCGAACATGGGCGATTCTCTCCATGTTGTCACGGCCAATCTCAAAAGCGGCGCGATTTCGATTGCAGCGCAAGGCAATTTTCTCGTCAATACCTGGCTGGTGATGACGCTGCCGGATTTCTACACTTCAAACAACACGCCATTCCAGGATTCTTTGCTGATCGCCGCCAACGGTCGCACCTCGAAAGATTTCAATCTGGCCGGCTATGGTTTTCGTCCGCTGGCCGCGGCGTTCGGGCAGCAGAAAATTCGTTTTCGCTGGCGCATTCGCACCGGCAACACGCCAAACGAGCTGGTTACCATTGACAGCAACGATTTCATCCGCGCCGCTTTCAAGAGCAGCAAGATCGTTTTCTCGCGCTTCACCGGCGGCTTCAATGCCAAAACGATCGGTCTGGCGCCGCAAAAATTCAAGCTCGATCTGCCGGCGGGGTTGGACAGCCTCCGGCTTGCCGAAGTGAGCATGCACGTGATTCTGCGCAACGGCATCAACTTTCCGGTGCGCACCGATTTTCAAGTCGAAGGCGTTTCCAATCAAGGCAAGCCGGTGGAAATGCTCGTGCGCGAGAACATCAGGCCGGGCCGCGCCGACGGCACGCCGGTCGAGTCGCAGATTACGCTGCACAAAGGCAACAGCAATATCGTGCAATTTTTCAATGCGCTGCCGAAGTCCATCAACGTAAGCGGCAACGTCACGTTTGGCGCGCCGGCTTATATCGGAACGATCCGTCACACCGACGAGGTGAGCGGCGTGCTGCGATTCGATGCGCCTTTGGCATTGGCGATTCCGGCGCAACGCGTTGAATCGGAAGTCGACGCGCTGGTGATCGACAAGCCCATTCGCGACCGGCTCAAAGAGAATTTGCATCGCGGCAAAATCACCGCCCGCCTGGCCAATCATCTTCCGCTCGGCGCCTCCATCTCGCTCCATCTTGCGCAAAAAAAGTCCGAAGTTTTCACCGCGCCGGATTTGGTCATCGGGCCATTTACACTGGCCAAACCGGAGATCGATTCGAACACCGGCCGAGTGACACGCGCGATTACGAACGAAGTCGAGATCACGCTCATTGAAGCGCAATTGGCGCTCTTCCAGAAATCACCGCTTTATACCGGCGTGCTGATCGAGCTTCCTGGAACGCAAGGCAAAATTGTACGTGTGTTCGCGGATGATTACGTCGGCTTGCAAGCGATGGCGGAGATGGCGCTCACAGTGGATGAGGGGAAATCAAAATAGTAACATAATTTTACTTTTCAGTGTGCCTGTCATTTTTACAGCGGAGAAAACTACGGCAGCAAAGCCTTTCTCTCATCGAAGAGAGATTACCAAGCGGTTATAACAACATTCCTCACCATTGATAGCCTTGATTTGCTTGAACCGGTTGTTTTTGCGTTAAGTGAAAATGGCGTTGAGAATATTTCGAATATAGAGTTTTCGTTGAAGGCTGACACTGCACTTGAAGCCAGCGCGCGCGAACAAGCTATTACTAATGCAAAGCAAAAGGCCGAGGAAATGGCAAAACACTTGACTCTAGAATTAGGAAATGTAATTCATATTGAAGAGATCATCGCCTATACGTTGCAGGAAATTCAAGAAGGCTATAGAAAGAGAACTGATTTCTCGACGGAGTTTCATGAACGCATTGTCTTTCAACAAGCTTTAAGTGAGAGTTTTTTCCCGAAAACCATTACTTTGGCAGCAATGGTTAAAATGGTTTTTGAGTTGAAACAAACTGACGCAGCCAATCAATAAAGCAGGTCCCGATTAAGCCTGTCAGCCAATTGAATTTTGTCAAACGAAGCACGGCATCATGAGCTTGCACCAAAAGTTCTTTTGGATTTGTGAAAGTGTCTTGTTGATTTTCAGCGCCACCAGCTTTTGCCAAACCGGCCTTTCCAATGCGCGCAGCTTCGGCTTGGGCGGCGCGTATACCGCGTTGGCCTCGGGAGTCGATGCCGCGCGTTGGAATCCCGCCAATCTCGGCTTGCACCGCACGCCGAATTTTTCCATTCATTTTGCCTCCTTTGGCGCCGGCGTTTATAACAACGCATTCAGCAAAAGCGATTACGATCTCTACAACGGCGCGTATCTCACCGCTGGCAGGAAAACCGAGATTTTGTCGCGCCTGCCGGCAGACGGGTGGCGCTTCAATTTTGCCGGGGAAACGGATTTGCTCGGATTTTCCTATCGCCATTGCGCCGTTGCCGTCGGACTCGATTTTGCCTCGGACGCGCGGCTGGCGCGCGATTTTCTCGATTTGATTTTAAACGGCAACAGGCTGAATCGCCGCTATAATTTTTCCGGAACCGGCGGCAGCGGCCTGGCGTTGTTGAGCGTTGGATTTTCTTATGGACGTTCGCTGCGCGCGCCATTTTTAAAAAACCAGTTGAAAAAATTTTCTGCCGGCGGCACGATCAAATACGTCCGCGGCTTGGCGAGCGCGGAAGTCATTAACGCTGCCGGCAGCATGATCACCAAGCTCGAAGGCATTTTCGGCGATGCCCGCGCCACGGTGCGGCGGGCAACCGGCGGCAACGGGCTGGCGTTGGATTTCGGCGCGGCCGCGATGGTGAATGAGCGGCTGTCGCTGGGATTGTCGCTGCGCCATGCGCTCGGGTTCATTAACTGGAGCCGCGACGCCAAAGAATACAGATATGGCGTGGCCGCCGATTCACTCACTGCGGTTGAATGGGCCTCTGCCGGAGCGGATTCGGTCATTCGGCATCACGCCAAGACGCGCGATCTCGCCGCCGGTTTCACCCAGCGCTTGCCGGCGGTCATCCATATCGGCGCGGCTTACAATCAAGGGCGGGTGTTGTTGAGCGGCGAACTCGTGCAGGGCCTCGAAAATCGGTTGAGCGCTTCGACGACGCCGGAGCTGCGGCTCGGCGCCGAAGGGCATTTATTAAAATATCTGCTGCCGCGAATCGGCCTCAGTCTCGGCGGAAAACGCCGCGCCAGTTCGGCTATCGGCTTGGGCTTGGCGGTAGGATCATTTCAGACAGATGTTGCCGTGGGCACTTGGGGAGGAATTTTGCCATTGCAAAGCAAAGGTCTCGGCTTCGCGTTTGGAATGCGGATTGGAATATAGCCACGATTTTTCTTAAAATGCTTTTTTCGTTGCGGTTCTCATTTCGTTGCAAAATCCAGAGATCAAGTTGCCTGTTGCGTCGGCCGCACCAAAATGTTGTTGATATCCACATGCGGCGGCTGCGTCACAGCGAACAGCACGGCGGCGGCCACGTCCGCGGCTTTCATAGATTCGATGGGCGGGTGCGTCCTGAACACCTCGAAAATATCCTTGTCGGTAATGTGCTTTGCCAGCTCGGTCGTCACCGCGCCGGAGGAAATCGAGGTGACGCGAATCGGCATTTTCTCCAAAGCCAGCTCGAAACGCAAGCCTTCCGAGAGCAGCGTCACCGCCGCTTTCGTTGCGCTATAAACCGCGCTGCCGTGAAAAACCTTGCGATCCGCGTCGGATGAGATATTGATGATGTGCCCGCTTTTCTGCTCGCGCATGATCGGCAGCGCCGCCGCGATGCCATAGAGCACACCTTTCAAATTGATGTCGATCATCTGCTCCCATTCATCAACCTTCAGCTTGTCCATAAACGAAAGCAACATCACCCCGGCGTTGTTGACGAGAATATCGACCCGCCCCCATTTCTTCTTCGTCTGCGCCACCATCGCTTCCACCTGCTCGCGCACGCACACATCGGTTTGAACGAGCAGCGCTTCACCGCCCAGGTCGTCAATCTTCTTTTTGAGATTGCCCAACCGATCTTTGCGCCGTGCCGCCAGCGTGACTTTGGCGCCGGCTTCCGCAAGCGCCAATGCTGTTGCCTCACCGATGCCGCTCGACGCGCCGGTGACGATGGCGATTTGGTTTTCGAGAGGTTTCATGGTCGATTATTTCTCGTTTATATTCGTTTAGGGTTAATATATGACAACGATCGCATAATGTCAAGCTCATGCTAAATTCGCAAATATAACCTTGATTTTCAGGCGATTCTTTGATACTTTAAATTCGAGACTGACAGAAACCGACAAGGTGAAATGGAACCCTATATCTCAAATGCTCAACGCGAGCTCCGGCAGGAGATCAGCCGTAAAGTGGAAGCCGGATTGCGCAAAATGAATCCGTGGTGGCGAAATGCGCCCGTATCACCTATTCCGAGTTTTCGGCGATGGGCTTATGCGACGGTTTTGCACCGTTTGAAAAATTGGCCGGTATTTATCGTGTCATTACGCGGCCCACGCCAGGTCGGCAAAAGCACGGTACAGGAACAGGTTATTCAAACATTGCTCGATGAAGGCGTCGCCGGACATCGTATTCTGCGGATACAATTTGATCAATTACCGAAGCGATTGAATTTGGATGAACCCATTTTGGAACTGGCATGGTGGTTTGAAGAAAACATTTTAGGCGAAAGCTTCGCCGGCGCTCAAAACGCCGGGCACCAGGTTTATCTCTTTTTTGATGAGCTGCAAATTCTGCCGTACTGGGCGCCGCAGCTCAAACATCTGGTCGATATTCATAAAGTAAAAGTGATGATCACCGGCAGCTCGTCTTTGCGCATTGCCGCCGGCCAAGACAGCTTGGCCGGGCGCATTACGACCATTGAAATGGGGCCGCTGTTTCTGCGCGAAATTGCTGCACTGCGCGGGCTGGGCGGGCTAGAGCCGAAATTGCCGGCCAACGGGTTGGCGCCATTGTTAGAAAAAAAATTCTGGCAAGAATTGCGCGAGTACGGCGGGCAACAACGCGCCACCCGCGACGCCGCGTTTGCTTTGTTTTCGAGCCGCGGCGCTTATCCTATTGCTCACATCCTTCCAGACATGCCCTGGGAACAATTGGCCGACCAACTCAACGAAACAGTCATCGCGCGTGTAATTAGGTATGATCTGATTGCCGACAAGAGAAGCCGCCGTCGCGACGAACATGTTTTTGAAGAAATTTTCAGAGCGGCGTGCCGTTATGCCGGCCAATCGCCGAAGCCATATTTATTTATTGACGAAATCAAACGCGCTTTGCAGATCGACGTCAAACAAAAGAAAATTTTAGATTATTTAGACCTGCTTGATGATTCACTCTTGCTGCGCCAGATTGAGCCAGTGGAACTGCGCTTGAAACGGCGGCGCGGCTATGCCAGGATCTGCCTGAGCGACCATGCGTTGCGCGCCAGTTGGCTCCAGGAAATGATTCCGCTCACTGAATCCGAGCTCATCGCACATCCGGATTATCCTCTTCTGGCCGGCCATATCGCCGAGAGCATTGTCGGCTACTTTTTTGCCTCGATCTTGAATCTCGACGTGGCCCATTTTCCCGATCGAGAGATCGAGCCCGAAGTGGATTTTATTTTGACCATCGGCGTGCAGCGCATTCCGGTCGAAGTAAAGTATCGCCGCCGCATTCGTTTCGCCGATACGTATGGGCTGCGCAGTTTCATTGAAAAAGCCGCCTACAATGCGCCGTTCGGCTTGCTCATCACGTTGACCGATGAAAACCAAAATGACGACCCTCGCATTGTCGAAATGCCGTTGTCGACGCTGCTGCTGTTAAGATAAATTTGGATTAGTGGATTGATGGATGAATGGAGTATTGCGTGGTTATGGTTCCACCAATCCAGCAATCCAACAATCCATAACTATTTTGAAGGACGAACTAAACCATGTTGGATCTGAAATTCATCCGTGAAAATTTCGTGCAAGTCGAGGAGGGTGTGCGCAAAAAAGGCGCGCCGATCGATCTTTCGCAATTCCCCATTCTCGACGAAAAACGCCGCGAGCTTTTGAAGCAGGCAGAAGAGCTGAAAGCGCTGCGGAACCGCGTCTCCGAAGAAATCGGCCAGGCCAAGAAAAAAGGCGGCGAGGCTTCAGCCAAAATCGCCGAGATGAAAGAAGTCGGCGAGCGCATCAGAACGCTGGACGACGAGCTTAAAACCGTCGAAGATCAGCTCTACCAATTGCAGATTCGCATCCCCAATTTGCCGCACGAGAGCGTGCCGGCCGGAAAAAGCGCCGAAGACAACGTCGCCGTCAAGAGTTGGGGCGAAATTCCAACCTTCGAATTTGCGCCCAAGCCGCATTGGGAGTTGAATGAAAAGCTCGGCATCATCGACTTCGCCGGCGGCACCAAGATTGCCGGCTCTTTCTTTGTCAATTTCAAAGGCAAAGGCGCGAAGCTGGCGCGGGCGCTGATCAACTTCATGCTCGATTTGCACATCGAGAAGCACGGCTATACCGAAGTGCTTCCGCCGATCATCGTCAACCGCCAGGCGATGTTTGGCACCGGCCAATTGCCCAAGCTCGAGGAAGACATGTACCGCATCGAAGCGGATGATTTGTTTCTCATTCCGACCGCCGAAGTGCCGGTGACGAACTTGCTCGCCAACGAGACGCTGCGCGGCGAGGATTTGCCGATTTACTACACCGCGTACACGCCTTGCTTCCGCCGGGAGGCCGGCGCGTATGGCAAAGACACGAAAGGCTTGATGCGCCTGCACCAATTCGACAAAGTCGAGATGGTGAAATTCACCAAACCCGAAACGAGCTACGACGAGCACGAGAAGCTGCTGCAAAACGCCGAAGAAGTTTTGCAACTGCTCGGCCTGCCCTATCGCGTGCTGCTGTTGTGCAGCGGTGACATGAGCTTTGCCGCGGCGAAGTGCTACGATCTCGAAGTGTGGGCGCCCGGCGTGAAAAAATGGCTGGAAGTCTCCTCGTGCTCGAACTTCGAGGATTTCCAGGCACGCCGCGCCAATATCCGTTTTCGTCCGGCAGGCGGCGGCAAATTGGAATACGTTCACACCCTCAATGCCTCGGGACTCGCGCTGCCGCGCACGATTATCGGCATCATGGAAAACTACCAAACCGACGAAGGCACGATCGTGGTGCCGGAGGTGTTACGAAAATATATGGGATGTGAGATTATTAAGTAATGCTCGATACTGGATCAAGTATTGGCAACACAACTTTTCAAAAAGCGAGGTTTTCTGATATGACTGCTAAAGTTCGTGACAAACTTCTGCAAAAATGTTTGATTGATTTGTTCGAGCTCCCGAATCGGGAGCTTAAGGAAACGTTGGAATATATTATGGTAATGCGATATCGTGCTGCTGGCCGAAAGCGCACAACAAAAGATTTCGAGCAGGCTACGAAGGGTATTGAGCAAAGGATGGCAGCGCGGGGCATCACCGCTCAGGATATCGAAGTTGAGATCCGCAAAGTACGGCAAGCCAGAAAGTAACGATGATCATTGTCCTAAATACGAACGTTTGGGTTTCGGCTCATGCATTTCGGAAAGGTGCGCCAAGAGAGATTCTTCGTCAATGGCGAAAGGGAGCATTTGATCTCGCCATAACACCATCTATCTTTTGGGAGTATCAAGACGTTTTAAGACGTGAAAAGTTTGACGTCGACATTCATAAGGTCGTACGCTTTAAATAATCCATGCTTACCGATTTACTAAATCGTTTACAAGCATTGCTTTGACTTTGAGTCGGGGAGCAAGCTGGAAAGCGTGCATCCGCTCAATGCCTCGGGACTCGCGCTGCCGCGCACGATCATCGGCATCATGGAACATTATCAAGCCGGCGAAGGAACGATCGTGGTGCCGGAAGTGCTGCGGAAGTATATGGGGTGTGAGATTATCAAATGAAGCTGGTTGCTAATTTCTGAATACAGCTTGAAGCAATACGATTCTTAAATTTTTAAGACTTTTATATGGATAAAGTCGGCCAAAGTACGAGTACATCCAAATGACCTTGATTTGGTTAATGCCGATGATCTCGAAGATGCCGTCGAGCAAAACGAATTATTTAATCTAACGATGCAAGTAGTAGAACGGGAGGAGAATGAATGAGCTACCAGCACGGGGATGTTATATTAGTCGTGATTTGCAAGGCGTGGAAAAAGTGTTGAGGCAAGCATTGGGATTATGACGATGACCGAACCCTCCCTCCGCCAGCAAATCTGCGAGATTGGCCGGCGGATGTATGAAAAAAATTTTGTCGCGTCAAACGACGGCAACATCAGCGTGCGGCTCGACGCAGATCGTATTCTCACCACACCGACGGGTGTGAGCAAGGGCTTCATGACGCCGGAGAGCATGGTCATCGTCGATCTCGCCGGCCGGCCGCTTTCCACTGGCAAGCCGTCGTCCGAAATTTTGCTGCACCTTTTCATTTACCGCGAGCGGCCGGAGACGCAAGCGGTGGTACACGCGCATCCGCTTCATGCCACCGGTTTCGCAGTGGCCGGAATTTCTTTTGAAGAGTGCGTGACGCCCGAGATTATCGTCACGCTCGGCTCGATTCCTTTGGCTTCGTATGGCACGCCCTCCACACAAAAACTTCCGGAAACGCTGCGGCCGTTTGTACACCACAACGACGCGTTTTTGCTTGCCAATCACGGCGCGGTGACGGTGGGAAAGGATTTGTGGGATGCCTACTACAAAATGGAGCGCCTCGAACACTATGCCCACATCCTGTTCATTTCCCGCCAGCTTGGCGGCGAAAAACTTCTTCCCAGAGAGCAAGTGCAGGAATTGCTCGACCTGCGCGGCAAATACGGCCAGGCCGGCCTCAATCCCGGCTGCTCGACTTGCGAGGACGAATGCATCGGCGCCGCATGTTTGAATTATGCGGATAAATACGATCCCCACAGCGAAGATGCGGTCGGGGCTATCGTGGCGCGTGTTGTTGAACGGGTGCGATAGAAAATCTGTAACTTTTCAGCATTCACTACTGCTGTAGTTCGTTGTGCAAGTAACTTTATCATGTCATCCCTGGCCTGCGGCGGGGCAGGCGTGGAACGATCCTTTTTGTTATCGAGCACAGTGCTTGTATTGAAAAAGATTCTTCCAGAATGACATGTTATTGGGAAGGTGACCGTCTGGACGGTGAATAATTACAAAAATTTTTAAAACGACCGAAGCTGTGGAGGGTATATGTCCAGTGAACTCACAAAAAGAATTTTGATCACCCTGGCCATCTTATTTGTCGCCCGCGCTTTGAGCTACCTGCCGATCCCAACTATTAATCTCGCTGCCATTTCCACACTCGCGCAAACCGTCACGCCGGATTCGGGCTTCGGCGCCGGTGTATTGTCGCGGCCGACTGTCGGCGCCTTGGGTCTCTTTCCATATCTGCGTGCGTCTATCCTGGCCGTTCTGGCGCTCTACTTCCGCCGTTTTCGCCATGGTATCGACGATCGCGATGTGCGCGTCGAGTTCTATACGATTTGTCTCGCCGGCGTCATTGCGCTGCTGCAAAGTTATGGCGTCGCGATTTTCCTGGAGGCTCTTCCTTCGTTCTCGGATGGAAGCCGGCTGGTGCCGAACCCGGGCTGGGGATTTCGTGGTGTGACCATGCTGGCGATGACAGCAGGAACGATGTTACTGATCTGGCTGGCAAACGTGATCTCACAAAAAGGCATTGGCAACGGCGTGTGCTTGATCGTCTTGAGCACGTTTGTCGAGCGCGTGCCGGCGCAATTGGCTGATTTTGAGCAAAAGTTAAAATCCGGCAATTGGATGCTCAATGACGTTGTCATTATTTTCATCCCATTGGCGGTAATTTTATTTTTAGCCGCGTTTGCATTAGTAGTCGCTCATTGGTCGCCGCCGGTTCGGAAGAGCCCGTTCGACAATGTTTTTTCATCGCCGCTGCAATTACGACTCAATGGCACCGGCGTGGGCGGTCTGGGTTGGGCGATGAGCTTGCTTTCCATTCCGGCCACCGTTGCAAATTTTTTGCCCACGGGCTCTCTCGGGAAAAGGCTCCTCGAGAGCATGACTTGCAGAATTTCGCTTTCGAAGTTTTGGCTCCGACCCTCTTGCTTCCGCTTATTGCCATCGCGTTGGATAGCTTTCGACAATTCAAGCTGCATCGGCAGATGGGCGCTGTTTATATTGATGCGAAAAAAGAAAGTCTCTGTGAAGAATGTCACGCCAGCGTTAACGAAACCGATGACTTTTGCTCCGGCTGCGGCGCGATTTTTGAAAAGAATCTACAGTGTGATACGCATCCCGAGCTGGCCGCCTTCGCCGTTTGCGTCATTTGCCAAAAGAAGCTTTGCAAAGACTGTTGCGTGATTGCTGCCGGTCGTTATACGTGTGAAGCGCACGGAAATGTCGAATGGATTTCCGGATGGGCCACGGCGACGATTTTCCCAACACGTCTCGAGGCCGAGCTGAGCCAGCAACATTTGAAAGAACACGGCATCACAGCACTGGTGCTCTCAAACACGATCGAGCCGCTATCCGGAACGCTCGGGTTTTTCACCATCAACGCCGTGACGCCGTTTTTTGCCTATCGCGAAATCGGCGGTGGCCGCATTCGCCTGATGACGCCGGCGCGCGACTTTATGCGAGCGCAGGAGTATCTGGCTGAGATCGACAAAAAAGCTGAGCAATATAACTAAATGAAAGAGGAACTCAATGCAGTACGCCAGGAACAGCGCGTGGCGGGGAGCCGCGTTATTGGTCTTCACCCTTGCACTGACAAACTCTTTGCCCGCGCAAACGCCAAGCACGGCCCAAATCGTTTTTCTTCGTTTCAAAATGAAGAATGACACCATTACGCTGATAAAATTGAACACCAGGCCGGGCGTGGTTAAGCAAAAACGCGGCGGCGAAATACGCGGCGGAATTTATTATGATGTCGTGTCGTCGTCCGGAAAGTCGTTGTGGAACGGTGCAATGGAAGACCCATTGGTGCAGCGCATTGAATATGGCGATCCGGCAGAGGCCGGCCGGATCAAAATCAAATATGTCACGCACCAGGAAGCCGAATTTACGCTGCGCATGCCGTTCAAGCTGGAAGCGCATCGAATTGAATTTTACCGTTTTAAATCGCCGGTCGAACAAAATCGGCGGGAAATTTTGCGCCAGCCGCTCGGCAGCATTCTTTTGCAAATGAAAGGGGGTGAGCCGAAATGAAGCGCTTTCAAAAGTTGGCGACGACCGTTGTCTTTTTTCTCGCCTTGTTGCCTCGCCAGGTGCGCCCGCAAGCAACGCTTCAACCGCTTTTGAATAACGGTGCGACGGCGGCGCGCCTCAACGTCGTCATATTTTCAGAAGGCTACACCAGCCAGGAGCTGTCCAAATATTCGGCGGATGCGAATACGCTGCTGAATAAGCTGCTCAACACGCAGCCTTTCAAAGAGTACAACAGCTACTTCAATGCCTTTGCCATTTCGGTGGCATCGAAGGAGTCCGGCTCGGATCACCCTTCGCGCAATCTTTTTCGTGACACGTTCTTCAACAGCACGTACGACAGCTTCGGCATCCAACGCTTGATCACTATTTCAGGGGCCGGACGAGTGCGCGTCGACTCGTTGCTGCAGCTTCTGATGCCGGAATACGACATCGTGCTCATGATCGTCAACGACCCGGAATATGGCGGTTCCGGCGGCTTTCCGGCCATCACTTCGATCAACATCAGCGCGCCGGAAATCGTCGTACACGAGATCGGCCATTCTTTTGCCGGGCTCGGCGATGAATAGTCGACCCCTTTTCCCGGTTATCCCGATATCGAAGAGCCGAATACCACACAAGAAACGCGCCGGGAGTTTATCAAGTGGCGCGCGTGGATTTTGAACAGCTCCCCCATCCCGACGCCGCCCATCTCGCCGCAATATGCCGCGGTGGTCGGCCTCTTTGAAGGCGCGCATTATCATGCCACGGGTTGGTTTCGCCCCAAGCTCGATTGCAAGATGCGCGTGCTCGGCGTGGAATTTTGTGAAGTTTGCATCGAGACGTTGGTGAAATCAAAATATGAATTGATACCGCCGATTGAATCGTTTTCTCCGGCAGCGACGAACATTGCACTCGTGGGCGCTGAATCCGTGTCGCTCGGCATCGTGCCATTGCAGCCGGCGACGCATGCGTTGAGCATGCAATGGCACATTAATGGAATCGCGGTGAACGGCGCAACTTCGCCGTCCTTTCTCGTCTCGGCGCCGGCTTTGGGAAATGGGCCGCATCGGGTTAAGGTCAAAGTGGTCGATAACACCAACACGGTACGGAATGATCCCGCCAAGCTGTTGAGCGATTCCACGAGTTGGACGATCAATGTTTCCGGTGTAACGGCCGTCGCGGATGCGCCGGTACGACAAATTCCCCGGCAGTATTGGCTCGAGCAAAACTATCCCAATCCCCTGTCAATGTCTGCGCTCAATTCGGCCACGACCATTCGCTACGCGCTGCCGCGAGCAACCCGCGTCAGGCTGGCCGTTTATAATGTTCGCGGGCAACCGGTGGCTGAGTTGGTTAACGCGGAAAAGCAACCGGGTGTGCATCAAGTGCGGCTTGAGGTCGAGCGCCTGGCCAATGGAATTTATTTTTACCGTTTAGATGCCGGTGCGTTTGTACAGACGCGAAAATTGATTTTGCTCAAATAATTCTTATGAAAATAGGTTTGTAGTAACGCCTTTAGGCGTCGGACGTTCGATGAGGTGAGAATGCCTGAAGATGTCACTACAAACATTTATTTTCATCATTATCGGGTGTCGATCTCGACATGGGTGATTTCTCTGCAAAGATTCGTCCTGTCAAAAACTGAATGAACCACTCTCAATTTTTTGACGTCATCGTTGCCGGCCTCGGTGCGATGGGCAGCGCCGCGGCTTATCACTTGGCGCGGCGCAATCAGCGAGTTTTGGGGCTCGACCGCTTCACGCCGCCGCATACGTTTGGCTCTTCGCATGGACAGACGCGCATCATTCGTGAAGCTTATTTCGAGCATCCGCTTTACGTGCCGATCGTGCAGCGCGCTTATGAAAATTGGGCCGCATTGGAGCGCGCGAGCGGCCAAAATCTTTTTCAGCAAACCGGCGGCCTCATGATCGGGCCTCCTGAGGGCCAACTCGTTGCTGGCGCGCAACGCAGCGCGCAAATTCATCATTTGCCTCACGAGCTTCTCGCAGCCGCCGAGATGCGTCGCCGCTTTCCCGCTTTCCAGCCTTCGGATGACATGGTTGCGGTTTGGGAGCCGCGCGCGGGCATTCTCTTTCCCGAGCGTTGCATTGAGTCACATTTGCAACTGGCCAGCCGATGTGGCGCCGTGTTACGGTTTGATGAACCCGCGACAACGTGGGAGCGTGACGGTGACGGCGTGCGCGTGTTGACTTCCAAAGGCGAGTACCGGGCGCAACGCTTATTAATAACAGCCGGCGCGTGGACGAGCCAATTGATTGCAGAATTGGCTTTGCCGCTGTCGATCGAGCGGCAAGTGCTTTTGTGGTTTGATCCGATTGCTCATCCCGAGCATTTCGACCCGCAACGTTGCCCGATTTATATTGCGGAGCACGAGTCCAATCGCATCATCTACGGTTTTCCAAATTTGGCTGAGGGCGTCAAAGTTGGCCGGCATCACGAAGGTGAAAGTACCGATCCGGATCGCGTGCGCGGCGAGGTCGGACAGGAAGACATCGAGGCCATGCGCACCATTCTACGGCGCTTTATGCCGGCGATTGACACTGCGCCACGAGCCAGCGCCGTTTGCTTGTACACCAACACACCGGATTCGCATTTTCTCATCGATTTCCATCCCCACCATCCGCAGGTACTGCTGGCGAGCATCTGCTCCGGCCACGGTTTCAAATTCTCCAGCGCCTTCGGCGAAATTCTCGCCGATCTTCTCACCACCGGCCGCACGACTTTTGATTTGAGCTTGTTTCGATTGGAACGATTCAAACTGCCTCAGTGACAGATGTAGCGCAAGCATCTTGCTTGCAGTCAGGATGACCGCGCTACGTTTTCCACCCAATCTGAGATGTTACCGTCGCCATAATTTTTGCTTGATTTTCACGGCAATTCGTGTTAAAATACTTGCAGAGTCGTGACGTGACGTGGAACAGTATCTGAGGATGAATAATTCGGGATGGGAAAATGGCAACCGCATAATCGCGAGCAAGCTTTGGCAGCACGGGATTTTTCGAAGGTCGGGCAAACCTTCATTGATCATAAAGGCCAGCTTCATGAAATCCTGTACTCGATTTTGACGCCTTTGGATTATCAAGCCCATGTTTCATCACGAGCGCTGAAACACATTGATGAACATTTGATTGCTTCGCGACATAAAAATGATATTCCTCACATTCTGAACAATCCGGACTTGGTGACGCCTAATCCCGACAACCCCGAAACGCATATTTTCTACAAATCTTATAGAACATTACTTCTTGCAATACCCGTTCAAGTGAAGAATGATCTCAGATTTGTTGCCACAATGTACGAGACGCCTTGTATCAAGGGATTGAAACAAAATCAACTTTCGATAAACGAATTTCTTTACGTGCGAGGTGGATTCAAATGGAAAAAATGGAAATAAGAATGATAAGCAGTGTGGTTGAGTTTATATTTGGTCCATCAAAACGCCTCGTGTTTGGTGACGAGGGCCAACCAGGTCTTGAAATTGGCCGTGACAAAAAAAGCGGGAAAATTGTGGCCTTCATGTGTTTAGACTTTCACGTAGTCCATCATCGAATTCTCCAAGGCCTCAAAGAAACACCAATCCCCGGCCGATTTTCCGTCGAGTCCGTCGACGAAGGCGGCGAAGTCACGCCCATTTGCGATTCCCGCGTAAAGAACGCCACGCTAGCGGAAATCGTGCAATGGGTGTGGGAGAAATATTACGCCCATCTTCAGCAAGATATTCCGGCACAAAAGGCTGCTTGAAAAAATATGAAACTGACCACCTCCAAAATTTTATGGCTCGGCGCACTCACGATAACGTTCTGTCTCGCAGCGCCGGCAACCGCCGCTCCGCTAATTCAAACCGATTCGACATTATACTTCGATCTCGACTTCGCGCGCTTTAGCGTCAACGACAGCACCGCTCAAGTCGAGGTCTACATCGCCGTGCCGAGGGCCGCATTGCGCTTTGCCGCCGACGACGGCCAGTTAGTCGCGAATTTTGAATGCCAGGTTGCCATCACCAAAGACAACGTCGAGTTGGTGAACCACAAATGGCAGGCGCACTCGGCGGCGCGCGATTCCGCCGAGATCAAGCCGGGCCAATTGCTCTTTACCCAGGCGAGATTTCAACTCAAGGTGGGAACTTATCGTTTCTTCGTGCGCGTGCAGGATCAAAGCCGTCCTGCCAGTCAGGGAATTCGCGCCTTTCAGATCGTGGCGGAGCCATATCCGGCGAATCAACTGGCGCTGAGCGATTTGCAACTAGCGGCGCGTTTGGAGCGGGATACCACGCGCAGTATTTTCCACAAAAATCGGCATCTCGTGCTTCCCAACCCCGGCGCCGTTTATGGCCTCGAATTGCCGATGCTCTTCTTTTATACCGAGATTTACAACTTGCGTTTTCCCAGCGACAGCAGCTACTCGGTGCATTACAGCATTTACGACGGCGACGGCCGGGAAGTCAAGGCGTTGCCGTCGAAGCGCCGGCCCATCGCCGGCGCCAAGCTGGTCGAGGTCGGCGGCTTCAACATCGTGTCGTTGAAGAGCGGCAGCTATTTTTTTGAAGTGCGCGTGGTGGATCATGGCGCCGGAAGTGCAGCTTCCCGCCGGCACAAATTTTTTGTGTATCGCGAAAAAGATCAAGCCGCAGCGAGCGGCATTGCCGGTGCCGCGCCGTTCGAGCTGCTGGCGCAATATTATCGCGGCCGCACCGAAAAGGAGTTGGACAAGGAATTTGAGACGACGCGCTATATTTCCGCGTCGGAAGAACGAAAAATTTACGGCTCGCTGCAGCGCGAAGGCAAACACGAATTTCTCATTAAATTCTGGCAAAAGCGCGACCTCTCACCGGAGACGCCGCGCAACGAGTTTCGCGAAGATTATTTGGCGCGGGTCAAATCTGCCAACGAGAGCTTCTCCGGCTTCCGCGAGGGCTGGAAAACCGACATGGGCCGGGCGTTGCTGGTTTACGGCCGGCCCGACGAGATCGAGCGCTTCCCCAGCAGCAACGAATCGCGCTCGTATCAAATTTGGCACTATTTCGAGATCGAAGGCGGCGCCGAGTTCGTCTTCATCGACCTGAAAAGCGGCGGCGAGATGGAATTGGTCCATTCCACCGCGCGCAACGAATTGCAAGACCCGACCTGGCAGCGTTGGCTGAATCCGGGGAGATGAAACCTCAAATTCGCAACGAAACAGGAACCGCAACAAAAAAACTTCTAAAACGGAGCCTTTATGCCGGTGGAAATATTTCCTTCCGTTTGCACAATGGATTGCCCCGACACCTGCAGCCTTGAAGTTGAAGTCGAAGACGGCCGAATAAAACGCTTACGCGGCTCGCGCGTGAATCCGGTGACCGATGGTTTTATTTGTTCCAAAGTTGGAAATTTCGCGCAGCGCGTTTATAGCAAGGACCGATTGCTCCATCCGATGCGCCGCATTGGTCCGAAAGGCAGCGGTGAGTTCGAGCGGATTAGTTGGGCCGAAGCCATTGAGACGATCTGTTCCCGTTTCAAAGAAATTCAACAACGCTGGGGCGGCGAGGCGATTTTGCCGTATAATTACGGCGGCTCGAACGGGATGCTGGGGCAAGGCACGAGCGACGCAGCGTTCTTTAGCAAATTGGGCGCCTCGCGCCTGGCGCACACGGTTTGCGCCGCGCCGACGGGCGCGGTGACCAAAGCAATGTACGGCAAAATGCCCGGCGTCGCTTTTGAAGATTATCCCCACGCGCGCTTCATTTTGATTTGGGGCGCCAATCCGAAAGCCTCCAATATTCATCTCGTGCCTTATTTGAAACAGGCCAAAGCTGCCGGCGCACAAATTGCCGTGGTCGATCCGCTGGTGAATTTTTCCAAAAAAGAAATCGATTTGCACCTGCCGGTTTATCCGGGAACCGATATCGTCGTGGCGCTGGCGATGATTCGATATTGGCACGAGCACAACATGTTGAATCACGCCTTTATCGAGCAATACACCACCGGCGTAGAAATACTTTTGGAAAAAGCCGCCGAGTTCCCGCTCGAAAAAGCGGCTCGTATTGCTCGTGTCGAGGCCTCGATAATTGAGCAGTTGGCAAAAATGTACGCGGAAACCGAACCGGCGGTGTTGCGCGTCGGTTGGGGACTCGAGCGCAATCGCAACGGCGGGCAGGCGGTGGCGGCGATTCTGGCGATGCCGGCGTTGTTGGGAAAATTCGGCAAGCGCGGCGGCGGCTACACCTTGAGCAACAGCGGCGCTTATCGCGTGGACGAAACGAAGCTGGCGGATGCCGCGCCCTCGCCAACGCGCGAGATCAACATGAATCTGCTCGGCAAAGTTTTGCTCGAAGAAAAGAACCCGCCGGTCCAAGCGCTCTTTGTTTACAATTGCAATCCGGTGGCGACGGTTCCCAATCAGAATGCCATCATCACAGGCTTGCAGCGCGAAGATTTGTTCACGGTCGTCTTCGAGCAGGTCATGACCGACACCGCCGTCTTTGCCGACATGCTGCTGCCGGCGGTGACGTTTTTGGAGCAGAAAGAAATCAAAAAAGCCTATGGCAGTTACGCGCTGCAATACATGGAGCCGGTGATCGCGCCGCGCGGCGAGGCCAAGCCGAACGAGGAAGTGTTTGCCATGCTCGGCCGCGCCATGGGTTGGCCGGACAAAGCTTTTTACGAAGACACCGAAGCCTATCTCCGTCGTGCGGTGAACGCAATTGGCGGCATGGGAAAAATCGATTTTGACACGCTGAAAAAAGAGCGCATCGCATTTTTCGATTTTCCCGGCCGGACGCCGGTTCAGTTCGAAACGGCCTTGCCGTGGACGAGCGACGGCAAAGCTCATCTCGTTCCTAAAGAATTAGGAGAAACTCCGTTTGCATATTTGGACGAGCAAGTGAATGGTTTCCCGCTGGCGTTGATCAGCCCGGCCACCGACAAATTAATCAGCAGCTCGTTGGGGGAATTCAACCTGCCGGAGCTTTTTGTGACGTTGCACCCGACTGAGGCGCGGTCGCGCTCGCTTAAAAATGGCGATATGGTGCGCGTGTACAATCACGGCGGCGAGGTGCATTGCCGGGTCAAAGTGAGCGAAATGATTCGTCCCGGCGTGGCGGCGATGCCGAAGGGCGCCTGGCGTAAAGCTTCGGCGAACGGCCAAACCGCGACGGCCCTAGCGCCGGATACGCTGAGCGCAGTCGGCGGCGGCGCTTGCTTCAATGACGCGCGCGTGGAAGTTGAAAGGCTTTAGGCTCACGGAAGTCGAACTCTCACGGAATTTTTCATTATTATTTCCGTGAGAGTTCCATTTCAGTGAGCGATTAAATTATTTTGCCCCTGCGGGCGTAGCCTAAACATTTTGCCTAATTGCCTCTCATTTGCGGTGAGAGAAGTGATGGGCTGAAGGGAGGTGCAAAATGAACATCGTTCTTGCCCACGGTTTTCTAGGTTTTCGTCAGCTCGCCGGTATCGAGTATTTTAATGGCGTCAAGCCGTATCTTGAGGCGCATGCGCCGGTCAAAGTTTTGGCCACGAAAGTAGCTCCCGATCAAAGCATCGCGGTGCGCGGCGGGCAATTGCGCCGCCAAATTCTCGTGGGGCTCGGCGATTTGCCGCCGGATACGGAAGATGAAAAGGCCGCGGTCAACTCGCTCGATCCGTCGCAGCAGACGCACCTCATCGGGCACAGCATGGGCGGCCTCGACGGCCGCTTCAGTCTCTCCCCGGCCAATCCGGATCACATGGCTTCGCACATCGCTTCGCTGACGACGATTTCCACTCCGCATCGCGGCTCGCCTATCGCCGATTTAATTGCTGCCAAACTCGGCGGCCAACGCCTTTGGCTGTGGAATTGGCGGATGGAGAGAAAGCTTCGCCAAATCATCACTTCGCTGGGGATTTCACTTGATGGCCTGCACGATTTGACCACCAGTGGCGCTGCTGACTTTAATCGAACCTACGTCGATCACCCACAGGTGCGCTATTTTTCGGTTGCCGGCGCCGGGCGCACAAATGACCGGCCTACCGCCAAAATTCTTTACCCGGCTTACAAGTATATTAAAGAGAAAAAACGGGAAGACAATGATGGGTTGGTAGCAGTCGCTTCAGCGCAATGGGGGGAGTTCGATTCCCGCCTGTGGCCGGCGGATCATGCCGACGAGATCGGGCATGACCTCGATCGCCCCGGCAAATCCGGCCGCTTCGATCATTTAGCGAGATTCCGGGAGATGGTGGAACGGTTACAAAAAATTTTTTAACCGCAAATTCAAACGCGGCGTCCACACACCAAAACGGGAAGACAAAAAATCACGTTCAACCCTTCTTCGCTTCTTCTCTGCTTGCTTTACACCTTGCCGTTAGCCACCTATAATTTGCCTTTTGCTTATTGCTCCTTGCCTTTTATCTCTTTTGGCTCCTTATCTTTTTTGGCTAACCTGCCCCATCCCCATCGTCGTGTGCGAGCCGACACCACTAAAGAAAGCGAATTTTGCCAAAAGCTGCAAGGCCTGGCGATAATTTTCCGGCAGCGCCGGGTGCAACGAGAAACGCGCCTCGCCGATGAATCCGGTACGGCGATACTTATGCAAATCAACCGTCTGCGTTTCGATCCGCGCGTGCGAGAGATGAATGCTTTCCACGAAATGCTGCAGGTCTTCCACCGGCAGGGCCACCGGACTGGCGAGCTGCCATTTGTTGGCGAGGTAGCCGAAGACGTAGCGCGGCACCGGCAGGGGCAGGGCCTGTTTGTTTTCAATGAAGCACGTCGGCGAGGTAAACTGCAAATCCACCGCGTTGTCGAGCTGTCGCCGCGCGGAGAGTTGGCGCACGTTGTCGATTATTTGGCTGAAGCTGCTCAGTTGCGCAAACGGATGCTGCTCCGGCGCAAAGAAAGCCGGGCCGGGCACGAGCTTGGGATCATCCGGCTGCGGCCCGGCCGATTGTTGCCGCATCGAGGCCAACAAGTGCTGAATAAAACCGGCGTCCAAAGCCGTGAGGCGATACCAGTAGGTTTCACCGGATAGCAGCTTGCGCCAGCCGTTTTTTTCTTCAAATTTGCCGTGCAAATCCGACAGCGTGTACGGCCGGCGCTCGTTGTTGTCGTGCAACTGCTTGACGAGCTCCGGATGGTCGCGCTCCAGCCAACGCAAAAACGCCCCGTGCAGAATGCGCGGCGGCATCGGCGGCAGTTTGGTATCGGCGGCGGCGGTGAGGGTGAAGATGATGCTTGCTAAGTCAGTCATGGCCGGTGTTTAGTGGACACAGTTTATGATTTTCAGGATTGTTGGATTGATGGATTTTGGGAGCATTGGATTTGGGGGATTCCATTAATCCAACCATCCAACGATCCATCACTCCACCGCTCCCTCAATCCGATTTTTCATATTCGCGAAACCGCACGAAGCGGAATTCAGAAATTTTGCTGCCGTCAGGATGATCGATGGCGAGACGCTCGGTGGTGGAAGCGACGCAACGCAGTCCGGCGGCGGTGGCGAGCTTGACGAATTGGTAGACGAAGGTCATTTCGCCCATGACGTGGATGGCGGATTGGGGATTGCGGATTGCGGCGTCATCGAATATATCGCGGCACTTCCAGACATAATCATGGGCCAGTTCAGTGATCGTTTCGAGATCGGCATTTGGATTGATTACGGGAAAAGACATATCACGCACTTCGCCGAACCGCTGCTCAGCGGCTTGTTTTTGCGCCGCGCTCCATTTGGCGGCAGCGTGGTTGGAGAGATTGAGGAGCATGGGAATTGAAATGTGAAACGTAAAGTACAAAGCGTGACACGATCAACGACGATCTTCGCCCAAACCTTTAAGATGAAGCCCTGCTTATTCAGAAAGAATTTGTCGTAACTCAAACAGAAAGTCTAGAGTTTTGCAAATTTTGAATTGATAAAACCCGTTCAAATCTAACAGATGGGGGTCATAGCTGATCAGGTGGGTCGCATTGCCGTTTTCAGCACACAGTATAAAAGCTATGTCATCGGGATCAACCGGATATTTAGCAAGATGAAAAAATTGGATTGCTGTAGACGTTCCCATTTCCAGGATGGCGACGACAAGCTGTATGATTATCTCTTTCGGAACGCTTCGCTCTACGAGTTTTTCGATGTATTCATGCAGCGTGTCGTCGGAAAAGAGAAGGGCAAACTCCTCATTTTTCCAGCGCTCAAAGTATTCTCGATTCGGGCTGGTGACATTGGCGCTTTGAGCGGCAACGATAACATTTGTATCCGGAACGGTTCGAAGCGAAGTCTTCATAGAAAGCCATCATTGCAAATATTTGCTCATCTCCATCTGCGCCTGCATAAAATCGGCAAAAGCCTGCTCGCGGCTGTATCCTGCGCTTTTCTTTTGCTGATGCACTCGCCGGGCTTCGTCGAGAATGTCGTTGACTTGCGCATCATACTTCTTATGAGAATAAACAAACACCTGATCGCCTTCTCTCCTGAGCATGAGGGAAATATTCTTGCTCTGCGTCAGGGCATTCACAATAAGTTCCAAATGACTCTTGAAATAGTCAAAGGAAAACTTTTGCAAGTTATTTTCCAAGATTTGCTCCATTTTTTCTTCAACCTTTCTTGGTATACGTCGAGTTGAAATGATTCACGCAAATGGTGCTAAATTAGGCCTTGAGGTATTTTAAGCATTTGTAGAGTTTAAGTCAAACATTTTTTTGCCGAAGCTCACATTTTTTATCGCCGGCTAATGCGTTCTGCCCGAAATGGTTTTGCCATCTTAAGGCTTGCCCGTTTGCTTGCCTTGATCGCGCAGCGCCTGCAAATCCAAAGCATACTTGGAAGAAATCAGAAAGCGGGCGCGCTCCGGCGGCTTGAATGACCACAGCATGCGCGGCGGATAACCCAGCATGCCGTGCAAGATCGCAATCACCGCGCACGCGAGCGGGGCATAACCGGGCGGCAGAAAAGCCGCGCCTTTGGCAAGATACGGCGCCGCGGCCTGCGCGATTTCCAGCGCCTTGGCGCTGATCTCGTTGGGATCATCCAAATTCTTAATGGTGTTGCTGACTGTGCCGACGCAGTGCAGACCTTCATCCCAATCCGCCTCGCGATCGAGCGCATCGAAAACCGCCAGCGTCGGCGGCAGATGGCGCAACAGCAATTCCAAGCTGGCAGGATAATCCTCGTCTTTCCGAAAATCCACATAACGCCGCGCTTGAAAGGACAGCGGAATCTCGCAATCGCGGCGCAGCAACGGAATCAGCGCGCAGCCGTGCGCCTGGCATGAACGCGTCACCGCCATGGCGCACTCCTGCCGCACCCACGCCGACTGCACCGCCTCCGGCGACAGCGTAACAATGAAGTAGGCGCATTGGTTGATGCCTTCTTCGATCTTTTCGCTCATCACCGCGCCCGGCGGAATGCTGGCGACATCCAGCCAAACCTTCAGGCCGCGCTTGGTGAGGTCGCCGTGCAGCCGATGCACGAAGGGGGCGTCGGCGTGGGAGTAGGAGAGGAATAACGTAGACATGCTTTCGGCGTGTGATGATTAGTTTCCAGCGTGAACGTTTCCGTCCTCGTCGATCAATTCAAATCCCAGAACATCTTCCTGGGCCAGCGGCAGGGAAAACGGATTGAAATCGAATTTCTTGGCGTTCCGTTTCTTATTGCCGACGAACCACTCGAATTGTTTGCCCTCGGGATTGGGCTTGATGATGTTTTTGTCGGGCGCGTCCTCGTAAGGTGGGCGCGGATAATGAATGTGATTGCACTGTTTCGGCGCCGAGAGCAGCGCGATGAGATCTTGAACGTTTTCGAGCGCTTCAAACGAATCGGCATTCCGGCCATAGCGCGAGAGCATCGCGGCTTTGAATGGAGCAAAGCATTGTTGCTCCCATTCGGCGCGCGGCACCACGCGTTTGCCATCTTGTTGCAAAGACTGATATCTTTTCTCCGGTTGCAATAATTCAACTTGATCGACTTCGATTTGGACGCTGCCAAACCCGAGCGGCTTGGCAAAGCCGAGACGGTGGAAAAGTTGCTGTTCTTGGCCGTCTACATCTTGGTATTTCATTTCCAGTGACCAAAGCAACGCGCCCAACTCTATCGGCGCGAGGTTGGCGAAATCTAGAGTGAAAGTGAATTTGTTGTCGCGAGCCAGCACCTCCTTCACCGTGCGGTTTTGACCGTCGCAGACAGGCTGGCCGTCTTTGCCATTGGGACGGGTATATTCTTGCGCATTGGGACTGCTGCCGTGATGACGATAAAATTTACGGCCACGGAGTTTCGCGTCTTCGGTATTATAATCGACGTTGAAACTCGGCTTGTCGTTTTGATCGAGCAGATAGAAGCTCGTGGTCGTCGGTTTAGGCGAAGAGAGAATGGCGAGCGGAATTTCCTCATCGATGGTTTTCGCTTGATGTTGCAGTTGGCCATGAGAGAAGCGCAGGCGTCCGGCATAGGCGACGTCTTTATCGCGCTTCGTATTTTGGTTTTCAGTCAAGCGCTGCACCCAACCGAAAGTGCGGCAGGCCGGGCAGAGGACGTCGCGATTGTCACAAGCATGTACGTCAAGGAGAACGGCTATTTTATTGGCATAAGGAAGCCTGGGGATTTGCACGCGGTGCAGGCTTCCTGCTCGCGAAAGCACATAGACTAAATCCCCTTTCTTGAGTTTGGCTGGGCAGGGCTTCTCGGGCAGACCTTCCAATTCGATCTGGGTCTGCAAAACCTCGTTGTATTCTTTTTGTGCAGCAAAATCAAAACGGGCAATTTTCTCTGTTTCATTGTAGCGAGGATCGAAAACAAAGATTTCGTTTTTTTTGAGAGTCCCTTCACTCGTTCCCGTAATTTTGACCCAGCCTTCGGCATACTCCGGTTCATCATGAGAGGCATACTCGTCAATCTTTTTTGCAAACTCACTGTCGGGTTCAAACAGCGCCAGCACACGAATCCTTTGGCCCCTATACTTGACCTGTGCGATGGCGCGATCTCCAGACAACCATTCCGAGCCGTCACCCTTTTTCTTTAGGACATCTCGACCGTCCCCATAATACGCCGGCACTTCGGCGGTTTTGCACAATACGATCTCTCCTGCTTGTTCAGGTTTATCCTTCGAGGCTTCTTTTGCCAGCGCTCTCACGACTCCGACGGACTTTTTGATACTATTTGCAAATTTGGTTTCGGCCCGAAATTGCAATCGCTTTTCATAATCAAAAATCGCCATGCACGAATTTGTGACCGCTTCGAACACGTTGCGAATCATGCCGCGCAGCGACGAGGCCGGGATGAGATAGCGATGCTCCGCCTGCTCTGCCTGCTCTGCTTGAAAGAAGCGATAAGTTTTGTGCTCTTTGCCGTCATCGAGCGGCTTTTTGAGAATGCCTTCAGCATCAGAAATGAACAACGGCGTTTCGGTTTTAAGCGTACAGGTAATTTTGCCCGAGAGCCCGACATACCGATCGTGCGGTGGCGGCGCGCATTTGCCGAGTAAGTGCTGCACAGTGTCCGAAACTTCCTGTTGTGCCTCGCCTTTTAGACCGAGAGCCAGAAGCTTTTCTCCTATCGGGCCGGTTGCTTTGCTGGGTCCTTTTGTTACACCAACAGGCGTGAGAAAGCGGACGAAGTTATAGGGATTGAGGAAACGATAAGCATTTGTTTCTTCATGCGAGGTTTCTTTAGGTTCATCCTGCATCGCGTAAGAGTTTGCGGCGTGCGTTGCTACAATCGGTTTTACGAAAACTGCGGCCAACCCCTTCTCACTCCGCGCGACATCAAACGCAACACGATCTTTTTCTCGCAGTTGATTGAAAGATTCGTTGCCTTTATCTTTGGCATGAAAGAACAAATCGGAGCCTCCATCATCAGGGACGATGAAGCCGTAGCCTTTATTGCCAAAGTGTTTTTTAATCGTTCCGGTTGGCATTTCTCCTAGCTCCAAATGTGTGCAGGTCAACTTTCACTCTACTTGGTTCAGTGCTGATCTTTTTCGGCTCTTTGTGGAAGATATGGAAAGCCTTTGGTATCGTCCGGCGCAAGCGGCAAACCGTATTTCCATTTTCTTTTGTTGTGCATGAACCATTCAAACTGTTTGCCTTCGGCATCGGGTTCTTCCGCTGGTCGGGGATAATGCACCGGCAATTCCGGCTCTTTCCCGAGAAGCTCTCGCAAGTCTTTGATGTTGTCCAACTCGATGAAAGAAGCATAGTCAGGATAAGCTTCGGACATGGCTCTTTTGAAGAGATCAACGTAATCTTTTTTCCACGCCTGCAAGGCTGCGTCGGCTTTGTTTATGATGCCGTCGTCATCGAAGGACTTGTAACGCTCGTTGAAATTCAGCACCTCGACGCTTGCCATTTGAATCTTGACGTTGCCAAAACCAAGGGGCTTGGCATAGCCCAAACGATGCACCATACCTTCCTCCATTTCCAACGCCCAAAGCAAAGCGCCCAACTCTATCGGGGCCAGGTTTTCAAAATTGACTTCAAATTTAAAATCATTTCCTGCTGTGAGCACTTCGGAGACGGTGCGATTCTGTTTGTCGGCGCGACCATCGATGCGCTCGTATTCATGTTTTCCATTTGAAAATTTTCTGCTGAACCACGTCGAGCTGTGGCGGCGATAGAATTTTCTACCACGGAACCGATTAGCGTCATCGTAGCCTGCTTCCGCGTCTTTACTCTTCCATGACTCAGGCACGGGGCCATTTGAAGGCATCAAATAAAAGCGCGTCGTCGTCGGTTTGGGCGAAGAAAGAATCGCGAGCGTAACGAGATTGGGCAGAACCTTCGCGGCCTGTTGAAGTGTAGCCTGGCTAAATTTGACGCGGCCTGCGACAGCGACGTTCTTGTTATTGTCGTCTTTCCCTTTGCGAACCCATCCGAAAACACGGCAGGCCGGACACAGTTCCTCGATTTGTTTGCAAGCCGCTAAATGGTGATGATGCTTTTTGAGCACTTCCAAAATCGTACGTTTGAACAGCACGCGTGGCACCAACACCGGCGCAATGAACTCCACGCCAGGATTTTGTGGCGTTCCTGTGAGAGAAGCGTAAACGAGCGCGCCTTCTTGTAATTTGCATTCCTGCTTTTGATAGACAAAGCGGCTCAAATTCGCCACGTCGTCGCGCGGCTGATCCAAAGGTTGTTTACGCCGAAGCCAATCTGCAACTTCTTGTTTATGCCGTTCCTGGTATTCCTCGATCAGCTTTTCGTATTCTTCGCGAACTTTTGGCGGCAGGGTGATCAGTTCCGCATGGCCTTGGTTCTTTTTTGACCTGAAAAAGAAACGTTCGCTGTGCTTCCTTTCGGTGTTCTTGTTATTCAAACAAAGGTACCCCTCTTCTACGCGTTGGCCGGGTGCGCAATTTCTCTTGAGAGCTGCTTCGTCGTCAGAAACTTCCAGCACATCCCAAAACTTGATGCGTTGATAGTAAGCATGAGGCATGGAGACCAAGCGGGCAAAACATTTCTGCCCGTGGACGAAATTGCCAATTTCTATCTCGTTGCCTCTTGCAGTGCGCTCGCGGAAAGCGATTTTTTCCGGCGAATCACGATAAGGCCTCGGCTTGTCCGGTTTGGGATCAATCGTGTCGCTCGGATCAATCGGCCAGTACCGGTGCAACCAAGCTGCATATTGCTCGTCGCGCGGAGGGGCATCGATGACGAGCGGCGAGGTTCCGGTGAGCAGGCGTAACTTCCATTCTTCGCCGATTTTTTCCACACGAGCAGGCACCAACATCGCGCCAATATCAGCCTCCAGGCGCATGCTCAGCCTGGCGTCCTCGAAGACCGCCATGCAGGAATTGGTGGCAGCTTCGAAGACGTTGCGTATCATGCCGCGAATAGAGGACGCCGGTAATACAAACCGATCACCGACCTTGAAAGAACAATAGATATGATGTTCATCAAAACAGGTTCCAACCTTATCGGCATCGGAAACGAACAACGGCGAAAGAGTTTTCAAGCGACATACGATCTTGCCGCCGATGCCGACATAACGATCATGAGGCGGTGGAGGGCACGTGCGCAACAGTTGTTCGGCGTTTGGATTCGGCTCTTTGAGAAAACGCACGAAGTTGTAGGGGTTGAGGAAGCGAGGTTCTCTGTTTGAAGCCAACTCTGCTTTGGGCACTGGGACCGTTTTGTTTTCGGGAGAAGGCGACGAACCTTCGCCAATGTATCTCACACGGTTTGCGCGTGGGCCTTTGGGGTGCATTTCACTCTCAAATTCCAGACGCATACCCTCTTTGAGGCCGCTTGCTGGCGCATCTTTCACTTGATCTAAATAAAAAAATATCCATTTCCCTCCGCCATCCGGTTCGATCATGCCCGATTTACCGTCCCGATTGGGTCGAATAAAAACACCTTTAGCCATTGTTATGCTCCTCACTGATTTCAGGTTGCGGTAGCACTTCCACCAAATCTTTGAGCCACACAAACGCCGGCTGGCCGCTCTGCCAGAAAACATCGTAGTGAATTTTGGCGCGTTGTTTTTGCTCTTTCACCTTTGTTATTTCAACGGGATAAAACAAATCAATCGCGCCAACGCGATCTTCACGCCAGAAAGCCTTGCCGCTCTTCGGCACAATCCGCTCACCCCAGAGCAAAGCTTCAACATTTGTCTCAAGACGCAGCTCTTTGACCTGTTCGCTTGCAGGTAGTTTCTCCTGCTTCTCCCAAAAATTGCAAGAGTTTTTGATCTTGGGAACATCGAACTTGGCATCGCCGATGAAATGCCAATACAGCCGGCTGCCGTCGCGTCGCAGCGAGAGATCGCCACGAATGCCAAAGAAGCGGGCGCGCATGAGCTCGCTGTATTCAGAAGGAATATCTTTGACCTTGGGCATGTGGATACTGTCAATGGTTTCCCAAATCGCAATCGACTTCTCATCGAAAGCAAGCAGCCACGCGGAGATGAATTGGCTGATTTTCTTTTCGGCGGATTGTTTGATTTGCGGATCGAACTTCTCATCTTCGAAGATCGACTCGCTCTCGGCCTGCAAATCGATCAAGCCACCAATGATGCTTACATCATTCCTGCCCTTCGTTTTCGCGCTTGCCATCTGTTCGATGATCTTGCCAAAATCAATGGCCTCGGGCTTGAAGTTGTTGTTCATAAATCAACCTCGGTTTGAGCAAAGTTAAATTTCCATGATTAGGCTGCTACTTCTTCTTTGACTGAAAGTGGGTCGAGCGGATACAACTTCGGCAATTGACCGGTGAAGTACGTGTCGCTCGCCGGCGATGGCAGTTCCATGTTCTCACGATTAAAGAGCGTCACTTGCTCGTTGAATTTGCCGACCCACTCCTGCAAAATGTCTTTGTAGCTTTCATAGTCATCTTGGGAGAGTTCGAGAATGCGAAAGAGTGATTTCTCGGCGAGTGGCGCGTTTGCTAACAGCTTATCACGGAGCTTCTCTTCTTTGACCGGCACATCTTCCGGCGTGATAAAACCGAGCTTCACCTTGAATTCTTCCGCCTTCGCCAAGCCATAGCCCTTTGCCGCGCCGAAGCCGAATGTCACCAGCTCATCGCGCAAATCGCGCAGCACCAATGTCAGCCAGCCCAATTCCCAGTCTGCGGGATTTTCGAGATGCATGCAGACGCGGAAGCGCGGCGCGAACAGGCCGAGCGCATCGAACTTGGCGCCATCGAGGCCGCCGCCGGTGAAGCGGTCGATGGCAAGGAAGTCTTGCGGTTTGTAGGGCAAGCGTTTTTCTTTGTTTTCCCAAATCATGCCTGCGTCTTGAATCGCCAGGCGGCTGCCGCGGCGCGTGCTGCCGAACAGCCAGCAGGCGAGGCAGAGGTGTTTATCCGATGCTTCCTCATGTGTTGAAAGAAAAGCCTTGTTTGTTGCAGCATCTGTTTGTTTCAGCAATGTATCGCAGTTTGCCAAAGGATGGTCACGGTCATCCTTTGATTGAACCGGATTGCACGCCGGGCATATTGTTCGAAATACCTCTTCGAGTTTGCCTGCATCTTTCTCTTTTTCCCAGACCGCATATGTCGCCAAAGTGCGGGCAATGCGTTCGGCATGAGAGCGTAACACGCCGCGTAAGCCTGCGCCGGAAAGCACGGACTGCGCCAGCCATTTTTCATTGCGGTTGGCGGGTGGGAGTTGCTGCAGCAAAGGCGCATGATCGTAGCCGATTAAGCCCGCCAGCGTGGCGTCATGAATCAGAAACGGCCCTTTGAATTGCAGGTCGAAACTGACCGTGACCCAGCTTTGGGCAACGGATGCGTTCACATTGTCGTTATTGGCAGCGGGAATCTGTTGAATATGATCTATCGCTTCATCCAAGTTGTCTTCCAGCCACTCGTCGTCGGCTTTGCCATGCTGCCACGGCTTTTCGGATTTAAGGAATGTGAGAATATCGTTCTCAAGATCGATCTCTGTGCATTTCAAATCTTCGAGCTTGAAAGCGCCGAGTCCCCGCGCGGTTCTACCGCCAAGCCTGCCACGTTCGGCCTGCCATTCGGCCAGCGTGGCGGCCAGGAGCCATTCATCTTCATCTGATGAATCTTGCAGCTCCAAGCGCAACTCAAAAGAGGTTCCGGCAGGCAATACCTCAAGATCGAACTTCGCCGCGCCAGCGCTGGCGGAAGCGCCACTTTGCCGGTCAATGCCAACGCCATCGCGCACAAGCGCGCCAGCTTTCTCTGCTGAAAGAATGGCGTCGTAAACCCAGAGGCGCGAGGCGTGCGTGAGTTTTGCCTTATCAGGTATACCTTTTTCATTGACACCGGGATTCAGATCGCCAAACAGATGGCAGACCTGGCAATGACAAGCTTCGTCTTCATTCTTTTCCGTGAGAGCGAGGCAGATAGCTCTCTGACCATTATGGAAATCAATTCGCGGTGCTAAGCGTGTTGCAGTGGCGCGCAGCGCGCCAGCAATAGCAGTGCCGGGCAATACGACACGTCCGCGGGCATCGCGGCGCAAAGGCGCGTCAGTGGTTTCGCCGGCTTTGCCGCTGCCAATGTGCAGTGCGGTGTTAAACTTCATTTTGCCGGTGAGGGCGATATATTGTTTCATCAGTTTTCTCCCTTGTTTTCTTTATTGGCTTCTGCTGCAATGCGGTCGGCCAGCATCTCGATGCCGATTTCCGTCAAGGGTTTGTTGTGCTGGTAAAAATCAGCATTTTCCGTGATCAGAGTATTGAGCTCCTGCATTGCTTTACCAATCTGCTCCAAGCCCTTTTTCCCCTTGCCGCCATCCTTTTGAAACCAGTTGCTTTCGCTTTTGGGCAATTGATCATCGAGATTTTTGCGATCACCCAAGCTTTTGAGTCTCTGCTCAAGAGCTGCAATGCCGGTATGCTTTTCGGCGCGCAGCAATCGCGCCACCGCGCCAAATTTTGCATCATTGCACTGGTTGAAAGGCAAACTCATAAGTTTCTCATCCCACTCTTTGCGGAAAGTAAACTCGATGCTAAAATTGGAAGTCTTCGAAAGCTTCGGCAACTTCAATTCGGCTTCAGCTTTCTCGGGGAAGGTGAATTGCCTGTTTCCCAAAGCAGCGCGGTCCGTGTAAATCGGATGGTTGAACGCCACCCAACCAAAACCTTCATTTCGACGCAATCCAATGCCGACACACTCGAGTTCTTCCATGCGTGCAAGATTCCATTCAACGATAGGTTTCAAGCGCACGCTGGAACCAGCGACGATGGCGATATCGCGCCACCGCGGCAAGCCTAAATGAGCATTAAAAGAATCAACCTCGCGCGAGCCAACGAACTGCTGCTCGATTTTCTCCACTTTCGTTCCCAACACGCCTTCGACCCATTCCGTCTCGAAGCCGGTATAAAAGCGTTCCCAGCAATCCGGAACGATGGTGTCGCTCATCAGTGTCAGAATGATTTCACCCTTTTTGTCTTTAACACGGTCGCTAAATTTTTGGCCGATCCAAAGCTGCGGAATGTCCGCTAATTTGGGTTTTATCACCACAGCCGTGGTGCTGCCGTAACCACGGCGAGAAGCTTTACCCAGCTTGAGTGAGAAAACAGTCTCAATATCCGGCAAGCCCGCCATTTCTTTCAGCACAGTCCAGATGTTTCCGTCAGTGCAAAAAATCTCGCCGGCAAAATACTGTCCGCCGGCCAGCGGCACGTAAGAAAAAAGTTTGGTCTCTTCTACACGCCCAGTCGTGGGATCGATGGTGTTGTGCATCTCCAGTTGATGATGCACTTTTTTCTCTTTCAGCTCGCCTTTGTGATTAACATAAACAAACTTCTTCAGCGGAGCGTGCGAAGTTTCATTCTTTGAGTCTTGGCAACTCTGGCACTTGCAATCTTTGATGTCTTTAGGCTCGTGGTGGAAATGCCAAAGCAATTGAACGGTCTCATCAAAGCTGTCGTGCAATTTGCAGGTGTGAAAATCCAGCGGCGCGGGAAAGGCCGGGCGATAATATTCACCATCGACTTTCACAGGATAAAGCGGAGAGAAGCGCAATTGTTCAGAAAAGAAAAGCTCTTTAAAAAATAGGCGGACTTCGTCGTTCAACGATCTCGCGGCCATGCTGGCAAAAGCGCCTCGCACCGCGGTGCCGGGGATCGTCTCCGATCCGACAAACTCATTGCCGGATTCGGCATTGCGCGCGATCAGAATGGGTTCATCAGCGCGGACGAGCAATTGCAGGCGCAGAGACGAGCCGGTCGGGCTAAAGGTCAAAGATTGCGCTGTAAACTTTCCCGAGGACGCGGCACTTGCCGTTGAGGTTTTACCATCCAGCCAGATTTCTTTAAAAGTATCGAGCCAAGCGTTCGTGTCAGCCGGTTTGCCGTCTACCTTCGTGAGCGAGAACACACATTCGCCGCGTCCGCGCCGGCGCGAGCCACCCAGATTGCGCACCATGCGCGCGGCAGCGACAACGAGGGCTGCTTCTTTCTTTTCATCTTCGTTGGCGACACGGCTAACGGTAAATTCGAATTGCAGCCGACTATCGCCCTCTTCTTGGCTGAAGAGCTTACGCGCTTCGGCCCGGCGCATACGTGGATCAACGCGAACGCGCATGGCGGAGTGCGAAGCCCAGTAATCTTCTTTAATGGTTTCGCTTTCAGGTTTTGCCAGAGCCACCGGGCGCGCGGAGGAAACCGACCAGGTTTTGATAGTTCTTGGCGAGCCGAAGATTTGACACACGGGACAAACCTCCTCGTCTTTGTCGAATTGCCTGCAATAAGATTTTGGCTCGTTGCCATCCGGCCCTTTTTCCAAACCGGATGCCTTGCATATCGGCTTGTGCCCCGGAAGTGCCCCTGCGCAGACCAGTCGCAGCAAGCCATCCCGCAACAACGCGGCGACTGTGGTGCCGCGCAATGCCGGCACACCATCGGCATCACGGAACAATGCGGAATCCACCTCGATACCGCGATGTCCCGAGCTCAGATGATAATCTGAGTTAAGCTGGATTTTGAACGTCAAAGTCATGCTCATTTTGAGTTTCCTCTATTCATAAAATTCAATTGATTCTTTGAGATCGTAACAATAATCCCACATGCGCAAAAGATCGGGCAGGGCGTGAGCTTTGTAGGTCGTCGTTTCCCTTTGCACTTGTATCCAGTGGGCGGGGCCGGTGTTATCGGCCTCGTCGCCCAAAGCTTTTAGCGAGTCAATGGTGTTCTTCTTGTTTGAACCGTTCGCATCCATGCGATCAATGCGCTCGAGGAGATGCTGAAGCTTTTGGTTCCAGCGATCTATGGACTCTTGCTTGTTTTCAGGCAGATTGGTTTCATAAAAAAGCGCGCGCAATTGCTCGCGTCTTTTATTAGGCAGATCTTTGAGATCTTTGCGCGCCTGAATGAGCTTGTCGATTGGTATGCCGTGTTCACTCGAAACTCCGTGCGCCCAGAAAGGCCGCAGGCTGGGAACGAAGAGTTCGCGTTCTTCCTGCTGCTTCTCAGTACCTCGACGTTCGCTGCTCAGAATCACTTCAACGTCGATGACGGATCGTTGCTCTGTCGGCAAGAATGATTTCGCCATTTTCTTGACAAGCTTGAGCCGCGCTTCACCGTGTTGATGCGCCAATTTGTAGGGATAATTGCTTTTGCAAATCATCACAACGGTTGAAAGCGTGGGCTCTTTCCCAGTATTTATCTGGAGAGCATCTTTAGCGCTTTTCATTATTGTCTCATAAGCCTTGGTGAAGCGTCGGGTGAAATCCACGGCATACGACGCCGGCAGCAACACGAAAATATCATCGCCGCCGAGAATGAGAGGCACGACTGGAAGTATTTGTTCGAGTTTATCGGGATCACCTTTCTCTTTCGATTTGAGCAAGTGTTCGCCGTAACGTTCATCCAGATATTTTTTGATGTCAGCCATCGGCTCTGCAAGAGCCGTATAGATACTGGTTTTCAACTCTTTTGAAAGCTTGGTCATTTGTTCCGAATCATCACATTCACTGAATAGCTCACCCATGCAGTTGCCATCAGCGACGAGATAAGCTACATAGCCGCGCGGATCGTACTGGCTGATGGCATCGACGGGCTTGACCGGTAGCCAAAGGTGTTTTATATCTATCCCTTCGTGATTCTTTATGATCACGTCCCTGAATTCGTTGATGAAAAGAGGATTTTCCATCGAGTTTTTATGTGGAGGACCGACCATGAATCCACGACGCTCGTCTCTTTTTTCCAGACAATTAGTGCATAGGTACATTTCATTTTCTGTCTCAAAGAGCGCTTTATGATCTACTGCCAAAGCGACACCACACGAGGCGCAAAAAGCCATCTGTGGAATATGTTCCGTGGGTAAAGCGCCACGGGAGCTCAATTTGGCGCGCTCCAGTTTTTTCTGCACTCTTTCATTTGCTTCTTTGAATTGCTCTTTGTTGTCGTGTTCGTAGCCCGTCTCATCAATGACCACCGTAAGTGAACCCTGAACAGAGCGGCGGTAAAGCTCCATTAAATCATTGCCAAATTTTTCGGCTTTTTCTTCTTCCTTGAACGACAGAAGAAATCTGCCGCCGTCGTTGATGATTACCTGCCAGTCTTCGTTTTCTTTCCAATTTCCCGCGTACTTTTCATTGGAATAATGATCATTGAGCTTTTCCAAGCCCTCTTTGCAAAAGCGCGAGAGCAAATGGCTGCCGCCGATCACTTCCTGCAAATGCGCAGAGCGAAAGATGAAATCCTGAATTTTGTCGGCATCAGCCGCGAGCAGATAACGTGTCATGATTGTGGCTCCTGTATTGGTTTTGCCTTCTCATCGACAAACGGCAGGAAGTCGATGTTGCACATCTCTTTGCCCAATAAATCTTTCCAGAATGGCAGTCCGAACTTCGTGTCACCGATTGGGTTTTTTTGAAGCGTCTTAGCGTCTTTAAATTCAGAAAGGTTTATTTGGTCCGCATATTTAGGGAGAAGCAATTTTGCCCAAGGGTCGCGCAGGTTGTCCCAATCTTTCTCGACAAATTCGACTGCGCTTTCAGCGTCATCTTGTGGAATGACGGAGAGGCTGTGCAAAGCGCTGTTGCGGACGTCTCGAAAGCGATCTACCAGTCTGCGCGTTTCGGCTTTTGGTCCTTTTGTCGTCGTCGAAAGAATCGTATCCCATCCCGAAAACATATTCAAGTTTAACTTTGAAAGTTCGCTGGAGGGCTCAAAGGTGACTGAACCTCCAATGAAAGTAGCGGTGAAATTTGGTTTATCCGGTTTGAGTGAAAAGAGTATCGCATCACTGGCTTTTTTGAATGCGACTTTTAAAAAATCGTTTTTGTCGTCGTCGCTCTTAACGACAATGCCTTGGGGAATATTTGCCAGAATGAGCAACCTCGTCTTCAAAGTATACTCATGCAGATTTGCCGAGCGAATAAAGGCTGCGCGTGCGTCGCCCCGCTTTAAAATGCGTTGAATTTTGGCCAGCTCATCTTGCACGTAAGCCAGCATCGCCTGCCAATGATTCGTGCCTAAAATTTCCGCCCATTTGTCGGTTGCCCAGTGTGCTTGCGCAAAAGCGCCGGTTTGGGCTAATGTGGTTGCGTTCGCTTTGGCGTCTTGCCATGCCGGGCCGAGTTTCTCTATCGCCATCGGAGGGTGATAAATTTCATTGCTTCAATTTTGAATTTCCATTTGTCGTAGGCTTGCGGAATATCGCCGGCTTCCCAACTGGCGTAAAAGCCGATAATCTCCCACAGCTTTTTAAGTCTTGCGAGTTCTTCCGGCTCCTGCTTTTCCGCATCACCCTCGTCAATCTCTTCTTTCTTTTTCTCTCGTCTGAATATCCCTTCTCGGCCTAATTCAGCTATGACGTCATTCAGCAATTTTGCAGCTTCACCGAGAGCATATTGTTCATAACGTTCCCGCACACGCCGCCAGTTTGCAATTTGAAAAGAACGATATGGATTGCTGATTTCGCCAATGTTGCACGAGTAGCCATAAGGGCTGGAATGTTCCGGATCATATATCTCGAAATCGACATAAGAGAGGGCGCAATCGGTGAGCGCGCCGAAGAGATAGGCGCCCGTGACCATGCTCTTTTTAGCGCCGGTGATGTCGATGACGATTCTCCCTTTTTCATTGCCGTTGGGCTTTCGCAACAGTTGATCAATCAGGAATTGAAAAACTTTGTCCGGCTTTGCCGGCTGTGTGATGAACTGCTCTTCGCCTGTCGATTCGTTGATTTCCAACGCGCCGATTTTTTGTGGTTTCTCAGGCAACAAATCGTCCGGCAGTTTGTGGATAAGCTTGCTGATCCAGCCGCCAACCATCTGGCCGTCAACATCCTCAGTATAGGTCTTATTCAACACCAGCAACACTTCCCTGGGTTTGTATGCGCAGACGGACTGCAACAGCGGCTCGAACGAAAAACCGACCAGCAGCACCAAAACGTCAGCCTTTTGCGATTCTTTGGGCAGACGATTTTCATCAATCCTTAGCGCCGCCTCAAGCTCGCGTGGCAGCAGGTTTTGAATGTACTTCGCCAGTGAATCGAGAATCAGATTTGGCTTCAGACTTCGATCCTGCCAATACTGCTTTGTTGCCGCAATCAACCGGTTGAGCGCTTGCGCGCCGAGCTCTTTTTCTCCAAAACGTGCCATTTCTGCCTCGTTTGAAATGAATAAAACGAATGGTTATCACTACACCTCTGTCACAAGACCATCATGCCAATTTATCTCATTGAAGGATTAGTGCCAACCCTCCCAACCTTGTCACAACCTTGCCTCCGGCAGTCTGGTGTATCCCCGCGCGGGCCGCTGGTGGATATGACGTACCAAAACCGCCCGACGATGAATCGTCAGGCTAAAATGTGCAAGCGCCATGAATGGCGTTAAAAATCATAGGGCGCTTCAGCGTCCTTTCACCTCTTAGCCCCGTGATTCATCGCGGGGCGGCCCTGGGCTGGGCAGCCGAATGAACTCCCGATCCAAGCGGATGCCGTAGCACGTATTCCCGCGCGGGCCGATGGCGGAGATGAGGTACCAGCGATGCACGTCTTCATTGGGAAATCTTTCGCAGATTTTGCTTTTGATGCGGCTGAAATGTGGCCGGAGATGTTCTAAGGGCAAACGGCGCTCTTTGTTAAAAGCTTGGTCGAACCGCGAGCGCGTGCCTTTTCGCGGCACCACGGCGCTGTACAGCTCCCACAGCCGTGACGAGGCTTTACGCGAAAAATATCCATCGGCTTTCGGCCGCTCAAAATAGCGCTCGTACTCCTCCGGCGGAATTTCAGCAGGACGCAGAAAGCTCTTCTCGGCAAAGTACCAATAAATCGCCAGCTCCACCGGCTCCAATGGAATTTCGATGGCGCCAATGGCGATGCAACGCTTGTCAACCTCGAGGCGCAAAGGCAGAATCGGCGAGGCGACTTCCACCTCGCGTTGCACCCATTTCAAAATGTCGTGATAATTCGGTGAGGCCAGCAACTCCTCGGGCACGCGCGGCCGCAGCCGTAAGTAGGGAATCTCGATCAAGTCAACAGCCACGTCTTTGGCGTCAAATGGCTTTCCATTATAAGTGGTCATCGGGTGAGAGGCGCGGGTGGGAAAGAAGAAAGCAGAATTGGTTTCCGCCTCCCATGGATCAACCAGCAGTTGATACGGCCGATCCTGTCGCCGCGCCAGCAGTTGCATCACCATCGCCAGATACACGCTCATCGTGCGCCGGCCGCCGGCCACGGCGCAATGCAAAGTCACGGTCTTGTTTGCCGTCATTTCCGCCACGGTGGCCATGATCAAATCCAAATAGATTTGGCTTTGGCGGGAGTTGCGAATATCCGTTATTTCACGGCCGTCTTCACCGGCAACGCGGATACATTCCGGTGAAAAATGAATCCGCTTGAAGGACTCCGGATACTCGCGGCAAAGTTTATAAAATTCGCCTGCTACCGGGTCCAAGAGTTCTGCAACCGCCTTCTGCTTTGCACCCGAGGTCGCAATGCCGATAACTTTAGAAATAGAAACCTTGCGCCTGGCGCACAGAGCATATAGCGTTTCCGTCAGAACCTTGGGGTGCAGACCCAATAGGACCAAAAGTTGGTGTTCCATTGTCTGCAAATACTCGCAACTTTTTATGTGGGAAGGCAATCCGGCAAAAATCCTTATTGGTTGTCCCTAAAACGGTATAAGATAAACAAAACTTTGCGCCCGCATTGACTCATAAAAAATGTAACCATCGCTTTGGACTGATGGTGTCGTTGCCTCATAATTTATGTAACCCAAAATTTGAGGCAACGAATCATGAACAACGGCTCCAAGCAAGAATACCTATC
>Ga0247727_10001993_pt1 | contig 47238 bp, 37 predicted proteins | sample WisWelCaveWW1625_FD_202498 | JGI IMG/M metagenome (GOLD analysis project Ga0247727, IMG submission 202498) | Biofilm microbial communities from Wishing Well Cave, Virginia, United States - WW16-25 | ecosystem: Environmental > Aquatic > Deep subsurface > Groundwater > Cave microbial mat | place...
TGACCGTGGGTGTGACCTATGCCCGCGCCTTTACCGACGCCATCACGGCCGGCGGCACGGTGAAGTTGATCTCCGAGAAGATGGGACGCGCCAGCGGCTCGGGCGTGGCTTTCGATCTCGGCGTGCAGTATCACAACTTAGCCAGCGTGCGCGGCTTGCACTTGGGCGTGGCTTTGAAAAACATCGGCGCGGAAATGTCGTATGGCGGTGAAGGCTTGAACCGCCTTGCGACTTCCAGCGAAGGCTCCCGTCCAGAACAGTTTTACGAAGTTAAAGCTTCCACCTTCGAACTGCCGACCTCGATCGAGTTGGGTTTGACTTTTGAACGCAACTTGAACGAGAATTTGAGTTGGAGCTTGAACGGCGCTTTTGCCAACAACAACCTCGGCCTCGACGGTTATCGCGGCGGCGCTGAAGTGATGTTCAAGAGCGGCTCCTTGCAGCTCGCCGGCCGCGGCGGCATGGAATACGCGCCGACACAAGCCGACGACGAGACTATCTTCGGGCCCGCGCTCGGCTTCGGCGTGCTCTGGGAAAACGAATCAGTTGACCTCACCGTGGATTATGCCTTTCGTTCCGTTGATTTCTTCAACAACAACAACATGTTCACGCTGAAGTTCGGATTCTAAGCGCCGGCTTCGTCCGGTCATTCCGTAATTTTGAGAGGCTGCCCCGCAAGAGGCAGCCTTTCTTTTTTACAAGTAGATGTCATTCTGTAAGAATCTTTTTCAGCACTGACAATCAATTCGGCAACGAAGTTGTGCAAAGGACTTGAAAAGACTCCTCGAATGACAAATGGCTGGTGTTCGTGCCGCTCGGAAGATACGAATTGCAATTGGCTCGCGAGTTTCTAATTTTGACTGTGTCATTCAATTGGAGACTCATCGCGCTCTGATCGCTCCCCGGAATCGTTGGTCTTGGTCTCGTTCCCAAGTTGTACTTGGGAACGTGCTTGGTCTCAACAAGAAGCTTCGCAGCAATGATCAATACGATATAACCAAAAAGATGATGACGGTGAAACGAACGATGCCTAAATACCTCTCGATTTTTGTTAGTCTCTTTATTTTGTTGGCGTTCAGCGCCTGCAAACGCGAACCCGTTCCTCACACCTATTTCCCCGAAACCGGCCGTTACGCGCTGCACCAGCGCGCACTGGATTTGGCCAACGACTTCAAAGTCCTGTCGCTCGCTTTAGAGCCAGGCTACGAAGATTTGGAAACGCTGGCTTATTTGCGGCTGGCAAAAGGGGCAACGATCACGAGCGCCTATCTCACCAACGGCGAGGCCGGCGAAAGCGATGTGCGCGGCGAACTCCCGCACGAGCTTGCGGGAGTTCGCCGCGAAGAAGCTTATGCGGCGCTAGCGCATTTGAACGGGCAAACGTATTATCTCAATCTGCCCCATCTCCCGGCCGCTCGTGATTCCAACGCCGTGCGCGCGCAATGGCCGGCGGACACGGTACGAGCGCGTCTCGCAAAACTGATGCTCTCTTGCAAGCCGGATTTGATTTTGCTCGCGCCCGATTGGCAAATAGCCCTGCAAGCGCCCGGCTGGCGGTGGCAATGCTTCGTCGATGACGTACTGGCTGCCACGGAAAACATCGCGCTGGTTTCGCCGACCAATGATAGCGTGATCCACGCCGATTATTGGCGTGTGGCGCGCGTGCTGGTCGACGACGGGCAAAGCGTGGGCACGAAACTGCCGCTGGAAGAATCTCATCCTTTGTGGAAAAAATCTTACCGCACCATGGGCACAGAGGCGGCAAGCCGTTATGCTTCGCTTCAGGCGCAACGCTGGCTGTGGCGCCAGCGGCGTGAGCCCTCTTATCTCGTGCTGGCCGCGGCGTGGAAACCCCAAGACCTGAATTTGCTCGCCGGTTTGCCTTTACCGGGAACCGCGCGCTTGCTCGGTTTGCAAAAGTGCGTCGAGCAACTAGCGCAAGTTGCCACCCATCGCCCGGCTGCCGAAGCGCTATGGTTGAGCATGGCCGCGCTCGATTCGGCGGTGTTGCTGCTCACGCCGCATTTCCAGCCGCCATTAAATCCTTTTGAAAAGCGGCGGGCGTTGCATTGGAAAAGAACGATCGATGATTTGCGCTGCAGTTTAATGGGCGTGGAAGTCAGCTTCACTTTCAGCGACACTGCACTCGCCGAGCGGCAGTTGACTTACTTGACGATTCAAAGCGTGAAAGGTGCATCTCCAGAAGGCAATCTCATCGTTTATTTTCCTCACACCAATCAAGGCTGGGTGGTTAATGAAAACCTCGAAAACAAGCTGCCGGTGCGTTTGAACGAACCCTATCGCCTGCTCTCCCCGCAGGGGCTCACTTACACCCATCCGCCGGCGCGCTATCTGTCGGCGGAGAAGCTGGGCCAGCCGTTTTTGTGTTTCGTTATTCACGAAAGCAAAAAGCGCGAAGATCATTTTATCTATCGCATCGAGCAGCGGATGGAATTCGCCCCGCGCATCGTGGAGGAAGTGGTGACGCCGATCGTGCGCTGGACGCCGGGCGAGCGCCTGGTCGTGCGCCTCATGAATATTTCGCGAGACGGTGTGTCCGATACTTTGATGGTCAGGAGTGAACTGGCGGTTTCGACGCCCAAAAGAATCCGTTTGTCGCAAAAGGGCGCAACGAAAGTGGATACGCTCGCGCTGTTTTGGCAAAAGGAAGTGGAAGATGGGACGTATCTCATTCCGATTCAGATTGGCGGCATAACCATTGCCAACTTTGCGGCCAGAAAGTTCGAGGCTCGAATTGCGCCAGAACGCAAAATTGGCTTGATCTCCAGCTTGCAAAACAGTCCGACGGCGGAAGCTCTGCGGCGTTTGCGCGTGGATTATGCCATCTTGCCGGCCACAGTACAACGCCTGGATGAGATCGACATTCTTATTATAGATCGCCGTGCCTTGTCGTTGCAACCGGAGCTCGCGCAACGGCGGCAAGATTTCGAAGCGTTCGTGGCGGCCGGCGGGCATTTGCTCGTGCTCGCACAGGACGCGCCGGCGTGGAATGCGAGTCCCCTGTGGCCGGACATGCAGTTAACCGCCTCCCAGAAGTTTGACGCCAATTATCCCCTCGCCAGTGTTGCCGGACATCCATTGCTGTCGCAGCCGAATGTCGTGAGCGAAGAGGATTGGCAAGATTGGCTGTATGCGCGGGCTTATAACCGCCTCGCGGGCGCGATGCTTGCGCAAGCCGAAAAGCCCGTCTCTGCAGATGGAGAAGCGCTGGTGGTGACACGCACGCTCGGCCAGGGCCGGCAAACGTACGTCGATCTTGCGTTCGGCCCCCAGCTCGCCAACGTGCATCCCGGCGCGTTTCGGCTGCTGGCGAATTTGATTTCGTTTTAATGTAGAAGCTCAAACTAACCTTGGAAAGGTTATTAATCTTTCCAAGGTTTACACCAGAAGCAGAGAATCATGCACATGAAAACCAAATTGGTTTTATTTATACTGCTGTTGTCGTTGCGCGCTCTCTCCGCGCAAGCGCTGGCGCCGGCTTCGCCTTTCGCGATCAACGTCGACGCCGCGCGCTTTCGTTACGATCAGCAAGCGGGATATCTCGAAGTCTATTATGGCTTTTATCCGCAATTGCTGACGTATCATCAAAGCGCGGGAAAGTTTCATGCCGGTGTAAGGCTGCACAGCCGCGTTTTGAAAACGCCTTCACGCGAAGCCGTCACTTCGTGGAAAACATTGCTCAATATCGCCGAAGCCGATACTGCCGGGGCATGGTATCATTATCCCTTTGTTACACAAGCCGGTTTTATTTTACCGCACGGTGAATACGAGTTAGAGATTACGGCCGAAGATTCGCTGGGCCCCGAGCGCCGCGTGGTCGTAACCTTGCCGGTGAAAATCGAAACTTATGCCGCCGTTGCGAGCAGCGATTTGGAGCTGTGCAAAAACATTACGGCTTCCGAAAAGAAAGATGATTTATTCTTTAAAAATTCTTACGAAGTGGTGCCTCATCCCAGCCTGGTGTTCGGCGCCTCGACTGCACCCGTAATCTTTCATTATCTTGAGTTTTATAATTTGCAGGCCGCGGCGCCGTATCGTGTGAAAACGTTTATGCTCAAAGACGACGGCAGTGTCGCGCGGGAAAGTGTGAAATCTCGCAAATTCACCGAGCCTAGCGCCATGGAAATGGGCACGACCAACGTCATGGCCTTGCCTTCGGGAAAATACGCTTTGCGCGTGGCTTTGTTAGATACGGCCGGCCAGGTATTACATCAAACGGAAAAGCCTTTTTTTGTTTATAATCCCCAAATTCAATCGCCGGCAGCGACAAGCGGCCCTTTACCGGGAGGGGCTGCGTTGACGGGCTTATCACAGGAACAGGTGAATCTGGAATTCCGGCAAGCGCAATATCTGGCGACGAAAGAGGAAGTCAAGCTTTTTAGCAAGCTCGAAAATGCCGAGGGTAAGCGGGAATTTCTCGCCCGATTTTGGGAAGACATTGAAAAAGGGCGGGGAGATTTTTTTCCAATCCGGCGCTCGGAATATTTGCGCCGCGTCAAAACCGTGGATGATCGCTATCCGGCCTTGGGCAAAGAGGGCTGGCAAACCAATCGCGGCCGCATCTATCTACTATATGGCGAGCCGGATGAAATCGAAAGATTTGACAGTCAGGGCGTCAAAGCGCACGAAATCTGGCGTTATTTTTCGATTGAAAACGGTGTGGAGTTCATCTTCGTCAATCGTTTTGCCACCAGCGATTACGAGCTCGTGCATTCCACCAAACGCGGCGAGTTGCGCGACTCGGCTTGGCAGCGGTTCCTGTCAGGCGCGGGAGGTTTTTAGGACGTTTACTGTAAGAACCAAATCTCGAGTAAAGTATAAAAGCCTTTTGATTGGTTAATTTCGTGTCCTTGAGCCTTGGTGATTAAATTTGGTTGCGGGCCCAAAGCCCCTATCGGGCTTGTCCGCATTGAGTGAAGGATGTCGCGATGAAAGCTTGCAGATGTTTCCTGCCGGGAATCCTGAGTGCCACGCTGATTTGGTCTTTGCAGGCTTGCACCAGCAATCCGATTGGAGACGAAAAGATCGAGGCGACGAACAATCGCACCCTCACCGGCCGCATCACGTTGAATGACCGGGCCCGGCCCGATGACGTTTACGTCTGGCTCGAAGGCACTAACCTCGGCACGCGCACGGATTCCACTGGTAACTTCCAATTGACGTTGCCTCCGCCGAGCGACAACGGCACGCCGATCAACGGCGGGGCTTTCGATCTCTATTTTTATCTGGCAAATTACAAAGTGAAACGCGCGCGGGTGATCGTGCAAAACGGTGTGTTTGCCTTTGCGCAAGGCGATCTCGACGCCAGCGGCCGCCTGCTCGAACTTGCGCCGCTGGTCAAGCTGCTGACCATCCGCTCATTCGCCTTCCCCAATACGGTTTCTTCTCAATATGTCGGCCCCATCGATATTCTTGCGAATTTACAAGCCACGTTCGACTCAGTAACAGTGGTTCTGCCTAAGGTCATTGGCGGCATCCTGGGCGGCGTCCTCCTGCGCAACAAAGCCACGGGCGGACTCATCGTGCACGTCACCGATCCCGGCGCCGATACCCGGGTGGTCGCGCGCATCGGCGGCGAAGGCCGCAGTTGGCGCTTGATCATCAATATGACGCGCGGCCTGATTCCGGTCGGCCGTTATGAAATCATTCCGTATATTTTGGTGGAACAGGAAGGCGTGCCGCAGCAACTCTTGCAAAGCTTGGGTCCAAACGTTGAAGATCTCAGCCCGGACTTTCTGAAAATTCCCTTCAAACGGGAAAACGGAGAATTGGTCGTTACCGGAAATTGAAACGGTAAGAGTTTATATAGATTGTGATTCCTAGTAAGCTATTTTCTCTTTTACATCTTCTGCAAATTCTGCCACAGTACTTTCGCCTGCTCGTTGTTTGGCTCCAGAACTAAAATTTTCTGCACCAGTTTTTGTGCCTGTAATGCCTCAGTTACTGGTGGACAACGTAGCGCAGACATCTTGTCTGCAGGCAGGGATGCCTGCGCTACTCCACACGTAACTGAGGCATTACTTGTGCCTTACGCTTTTGGTTGAGATTGGCAAAACAAATGCTCTTGTTGAACAACGCCGGCACATAATCCGGGTTCTTTTGTAAAATTTGATCAAAAACCGCAACCGCCTTTTGCCAGTTTTCTTCCAGCATAAAAGTCGATCCCGTGTTGAGTTGTGCCAGCGTTAGGCCAGGATTCAACGCCAATGCGCGCCGGTAGCTTGCCCGCGCCAATGCAAAATTCCCGGCGTTGCGCCAAACTTGTCCGAGATAATAGTAGGCCTGCTCATACGAGAGTGAATCAACCGTCAGCATCCGACCGAACGTCGCCACTGCTTCTTCAAGTTTCATATCCGTGAGCAACGCCTGCCCGCGCCCGAGAATGTTTTCGAGGAGTTTCGGTTGCGCCTGCTCGCCTCGGGCAAAAATAACCGCTGCTTCAGCCGGCCGGTTTTGTTGCATGAGAAGCTTTCCCAAAATATAATAGGCGCGCGCATGCGCAGGATTTTTGGCTAGGGCTCGGCGCAATGCCGGTTCGGCCAGTTCAACCTGACCCAAGAGATAATACGCGCTGCCTTTCGCATATTCATCATCGCCGTCATGGCGGCTCGCGCCGTGGCCCGCAGCGGCTTCCAGATAAAAAATCGTGCTATCCAGATAAGCGGCTTTCCCACCTCCGCTTTGATGATACTCAAAATAAGCCAGGCCATGCCGCAGCATTTTTTCCGCGGGAATTTCCGAATAAATCATCGGCACGAGAAAGGGAATGGCGGGAGCTCCCGAGTTGTGCGCCACGTAAGATTCTTCTTTGAAGTTGCGGCGAATATAATGATCCGTGAACCGCACGTGCGGAATATCGCTGGTTTCCCCGGTTGGCATGTGGCACTGGACGCAATCTTGTATATTCTTTTGCGGAGCGGTGCAGGAGGAAGCCGCCGGCAAACGTAGCGCAGGCATCTTGCCTGCAGTCGCCGCCGCGGGCATGATGCCTGCGCTACTGCCGCCGTGACAGGAAGTACAATGTGCGTTGATATTTTCTGCGCCGGCGTGCCGATGCGGATCGTGGCAGGTGGTGCACGTCATGATACCGCTTTTTTGATAGCATGCGCTTTTGCGCAAGCGATCGGCCTGCGCCGCAATGCCGAAATCCGTCTCGCTCGCGTGCGCGTTAGCGTCGATGAACACGGCTTGAAAAGAAGCGAGAGGCTTGCCCGCTTCCACTTGTTCGGCCGCGGCGCCCTCGTTCCACACGCGCAAGCCTTCCAAATGACAACGCTGGCAAATGTCCATTTGCAGGTTCCGGTCCAAATCCGCCGGATGTACAATTGTGCGCTCGAAATTTGCCTGCGACGCCGGGCTGGCCAGGGCCACGCGCACATGCTCGCTGCCCGGGCCGTGGCAGTTTTCACAGCCGATGCCCAGCGCCACTTTTTCAAAATGATTTTCCGTTTGCGGCGTCAAGCGGCTCGGGCCGGTGTGGCAATTCAAACAAGTACCGTTGATCGGCCGGTCAAAGCGCCAGTTGTTTTCGCGGTAACCCGGGCTCAAATCCCACAGCTTTTTTTGCGAATACCACGTCAGCGGCATTTCAAACAAATAACCGTTGCGGTCTTCAATAAAACTCAAAGTATGATTGCCGCTGCCGACTTGATAGGCCGCGGCGCGCTCTTGCTGATGAATCACCTTGCCGCGGTCACGGCGAAACTCGCGCATGACCAGCTTGCCTGCGTCTGCATGCACGGAATAATAAAAATCGCTGAGAGAATCGTAGACCGTGTGTTCGAATTTGATCGTTTGCGCCAACCGGTCAACCTCCGGCCGCGAAAAGCTCCGGCCCATGCCGGTTTGCCGGAAGCTTTTGTAAATATCCGCATGGCAAACCGCGCAAGTATCGCTGCCCACCCATTGCGCCTGTACTTGAACAGAAACGGCAGGCAAGCGCTCCTCTTTACGCTGGCATGCGGCCAGAACGAAGATTAAAAAGTAGAAAAAAAAATTTGCCGCAGCGGGGGAAAAAAAATGGAATGGAGAGTGATTCGAAGATGAATATAAATTTGGGCGCGTCAGACAGTGACGATGAAATTTGTTTTGGTTAGTTTATCCTCACTTTGATTTCCTGAGATGATAAAACTTAACCAAATCAACTGGAAATGTCAAGCCTGTGCCAAGGAGCGCGGATTATAGCGGTTTTCATTTGAATGTACATGCCTGTCATTCAGAGCAACCTTGTGGCGCATCAATACTGTGCTCGTCCTTCACAAGTTTCCTGCTGAATGACAGCATACTTTACGGGCGATCATTCCTGTTGCCTACCGTCATTCCTGCGAATCTGCCTTTTTGCAGAATGCAGATTTTAGCGTGTACGCTACAGCGTAAACGCCGCCCACAACAAATCCAGCCGTTCGGTGTGATTCGCCCACAACTCGCTGCAAATCGGTTCGCTGCCGGCGTAGCCCTGCCGCGCTTGCAGAAATTCCGCCAGCTCGGCAAAAGCTTTTTTTTCTGGTGCGTTAATCAACGTGCTCGCGGCCAATGCTTTTTGAAAAGATTGTGCGCCGGTGATTTGGCTGGACCAAAGTTCGTTGAGGTCCTCGCCGGAAAAGCTCTGCATCAACAGCACGCCCCAGCGCTCGCTTTCGCGCCAAAAACGCAACGGATCGTTTTGATCCAGGCGTGGATAGGCCTCGGGCGTGAAGCCCACCATCTGCCGCGCTTGCGCGCCGATCTTGCTCAAATTCAATTTGCGATAGGTCGTCGCTGAAATAACGAACGAGAGTTTTTGATTGCAAGCCAGCAAATCGGCTTGGCCCACGCCTTGTGCGTTGGTGGGCTTGGCATATACGGCATAGCCGGCGTTGATCAAGCTTGCGCCCAAATGCACCACCGTGTTGCGCGCCGGCAGATGATGAATATCTTCGCGTTGCAACGCGCCGGCTTGTTTGAAAGTGGTATTCAAGCTTTTCGCCGTGGCGGCCACGGCATTTTTAAAAGATTGTGGAAGTCGCATGCGCTGGTCCTAACGAGGTTGCAGAAATGACAAAAGTACAAGCATGAAATAATACCAACGCCAGGCGGGACTTGCAGAATTATAATGCGCGAACCGGGTTGCAACTTTTTCAAAAACCGTGCACGAACAGACCCGAGCGCAACTTGGGTTCAAACCACGTGGATTTGGGAGGCATGAGTTCGCTACGGTCGGAAACCGCGAAAAGTTCAGCAAGTGAGGGAGGAAATAAACTGATTCCAATTTGAGCCTGGCCGCGATCAACCAGTTGTTGCAATTGCTGTGCGCTGTTTTTGCCGCCGATAAAGTCGAGGCGCGCATCTGTGCGTTGATCTCTTATCCCCCAATAGGGCTCTAACAATTGCTTTTGCAAACGGCTCAAATCAAGCAGGGCAACTGGATCATGTGCTGTTTCCGGCTTTAATTGGAAAGTATGCCAACGGCTCAAACAGTAAACGCTGACGTCACCCTGTTGTTGGGGAACGGCGGAGGCGTTATCCACCCGATTGAATTCACGGCGCAAGCGCCGCAGGAAGTCCTCCGGCTGCCAGTTTGATAAACCACGCAGCGCGCGATTATAGGCCAAAATACGCAATTGTTCTGCCGGAAAAAGCACGGCGGGGAAAAAATTATACTCTTCCTCGCCGTGATGAAGTCTATTCTGAGCACGCCGCACCGCCGCCACACGGCCGGCACTGGCGGTACGATGATGGCCATCAGCGATATACAAATACGGGATTCGCGCAAAAGCCTGAATGAGGTGGCTTTGCAAGTCATTCTCGCGATCCCGGACACCGGCATTGTTTTTTCCAAACTGCAATGCCGGCGCAAGCCATAATGTGTGCTGCACTCCGTCTTCCGCCTTGAAATCAAACCAAGGCAAGTTACGGCACACGATCTCGACAAGTTCATCGATGGCACGATCACCGCGATAAGCCAATAACACGGGCTCGGGATGTGCGGACAACGCCAGTGTATGCTGGGTGCGATCGTTTTCCTTTTCGGGTTTGGTATTCTCATGCCGGCAAATCACACCGAATTCATATTCATCAACCGTACAACAGGCGACCACACCGGTTTGAACATGCTCGCCGTCACCCAGGCGATAAACAAACAAGTGCGGTGAAGATTGGGGGTGCAACCAGCCCTGTTGTTGAAAAAGAAGAAAATTTTCTCGGCTGCGGGTATAAACTTTTTGATCGTAAGGGTGGAACTCTTCGTCCCATTCCGCCTCGGCACGAATAATGCGCATGAAGCTATGCGCGTCATTCTGGATAAATTGCCGGGCTTCTGTGGTATTGACGACATCATAGGGCGGACAAGACAGGCGCGCCGCCAAATTTGACGGCGGCAATAATGCCGCAAAGGGGCGAATCCTTGCCATGTTTCTCTCCGGTATTTGTTCTTCACAACATAGGTCCAAAAGATTTTTCCAGCCACGCTTGCCGAAAAGCAAAAATTTCCTGCAACCGTTTTGCAACCGACAAGCGCTGCAGCGTGCGCCCGAACGCGCCAAACGGTAAAGCATAGTGCACGAGATCCGTCATTTCCACTCCGCCGGAGATTTCTTTGAACTGATGTTGATGATGCCAAAAGCGATAGGGCCCGAAGCGCTGCTCATCGACGAACACAAATGGTTCTTGCACGTGCGTGATCTCCGTCACCCAATTTACCGGAATATTTCCAAAGGGCCGAATTTGATAAGTGATGATCACGCCGGTGTACATTCTTTCCGGCAAATCCGAGGTCACGCGAAAATTCAGCCATGGCGGTGTAATGTCGATGAGCTTGAGAGGATTGGAAAAAAAATCCCAGGCCACGTCTGACGAAATGGGGAGCTTTTGCTGGGTTTTGAAGGTGTAGATTTTCATTACGTCTTTACGCCTTATGTCTTTTCCATCACTTCCAGCTTGTGGGCTTTACGGCCGCCGCGCGGAGTGCGTTCGACGATGCTTTCGCGTGTGAGTAGAAGCTGCGCCATTTCCACGGCACGGCCGGCCAATTCTTTTGCGCCGTCGCGCAGCTCGGCGCTGTTCATCACATGCAACACGTTGCGTTCCATGTCTTCCGCCGCCCAACCGCGCGAATGCGCGATAAAAGGGAATTGCGGAAAGTAAAAACCCAATTCCGAAAAAAAAGTGAGCAGATGCCCGGCCACGCCTTGCACGTTGTCCTGCCCGCCGGTGATGATGAAGCTTGCCACTTTGTTGCGCAACAACACGCGATCGCGAATGGTTACTTGATTTTGAATGCAATTCAAGCGCTCCGCCATTTTGAAAAACAAAGCGCTGGCCTGGCCCCAGCGAATAGGTGTAGCCAAAATTAACGCGTCGGCCCAAAACACCAGCGCTTCGTATACTTCCGTCATTTCATCGTGCTCATCCATTTGGGTGATGGAACATGGCCACGTGCAGGCCTGCGCATTTTTGGAATAATAGCCTTCGCAATTGCGGAATTTCAAAGCGTTGAGACGAAGCAGTTTGGTTTCACAGCCGAGAACGGTTTGCGCATGTTCCAGTGAAATTTGCAGCAGCGCTTCGGAAGTGGAATAGCGCGGATTGCTGCGATCGAGATTCGTGGTCGAGATGCCTACCACGCGCACCGGCCCGTCTTCGCGTTTGATCGGGCGCGACAAGGGATGAGGTTCATGCGGCTTTTTGTGGCGCGCAGTCAGCGGCTCGAGGCGGAGCAACAAGCGCCCGTTTTCAACTTTAACTTCATAACTGGGCACCAGGTCCTCTTCAAAGCCGGGTTCGCCCGCGCCGGTTTGGCGATGAAATTTCCAATTATGCCAGGGACAGGTGATATACTCGCCCTCGATCCGGCCCTGGCCGAGCGGGCCGCCCACATGGTTGCACACGCCTGAAATTGCGCCGAATTCCCCGTTTAAATATGAAAGCGCGATCTTATTGCGCCCCAGCATGATCTCGGTTAAAGGCCGGCGTTGAAATTCTGCACTGTCGCCTAAATCCTGCCACGCATTTTGATCCATGTTTCGCCTCGTATGATGTTCACCCATAGGTTAGGTTCTTGCTTATTCATTCGCCAAAACCGCGTCTCGTACGATTGCCGCTTCGGTTGGCTTCCTGCCTCTTTGAAACTTGTTGCGATAGGAATGAATTCACAAGCTCAGAAGCGGGATGCCAATCACTGTCGGTCCCAGCCATCGCACCAATGGCGGCAAAAACGTCAAATTTACTACGGCAAAAGCCGAGACCGCCGCAATGTATGAAGCTACCATGCCGGACATGTGATCGAAATACCAGGCGTTTTTGTCGGCAGGCGGCCGCACAAAACTTTTCATATCGCTGCCCGAGGCAAATGCGCCCAGGAAACCAAACACAATCAGAACCGGATTTAATTGCACGCGGCCATGGTCGAGATTTACCGCGCCCCAAACGATCATGGTGAAGGAGGCGAGCAATGTGAGCACGGCAACGCCCCAATCTAATGGCGTGGCGTTTTGCCCTTCTTCCGGGCGTTTGCGGAAAAGCACACGATAGCCGCTGAAAACGAGGTAAAAGCTGAAGATGCCGATCAAAAAAAGAAAAAGATTGGGACGATAGGCGGCAATGATCATCGCTGAAAATGCCGCAGAGGTCATGGCCCAAAAATAAATTTTGCCCCAGCGGCGATGCGTATCGCCGCCCTTGCGCGTGATCAAAACCACAGGCGCGACAAAAAACCCGGTGAATCCTGCAGCAACGTGAAGCCATAGAAAAACGCGAACGAGGAATTCCATCACGCTTGCTCCTTTCCAAAAATTTATTTAGTAGTCGTGCGTTCAGGCACTGACCCTCGTAAAGGGTCTGCTGCAAAAACTATTTTCCTTGTCATCTTGCTTTTTATCCGCGTGAAAGCGATCTTCTGTAAAAACGAGGGAGCAATATATGTCGCTGGAAAACCTTGCTCTGTTTCCAATCTGGTACGCGATCTTTCTCTTCTCACTAACTTGCCACGAAGCGGCGCATGCTTTGGCTGCTAAAATCGGCGGCGACTTGACGGCTTATGAGGGCGGGCAAGTCAGCCTCAATCCCTGGCCGCACATTCAACGCGCGCCCTTCGGCACCGTCGTCATTCCGATTTTGTCGTTCGCGTTGAGCGGCTGGATAATGGGTTGGGCCAGCGCGCCGTACGATCCGCTCTGGCGCATGCGCTATCCCAAGCGCGCCGCCGGCATGGCGCTGGCCGGCCCGCTTGCCAATTTTGCGTTAGTGTTGCTTGCCGTCATCGGCATTGTGATCGGCGCGCAAACCGGATTTTTTCACAAACCGGAGAGCGGCAGCGCAATTAGATTCACCAGCATTATCACGGCTAACGGCGAGGGCTTGCCCGGGGTGTTGGTCAAATTTTTCAGCATCCTATTCTCGTTAAATTTGCTGCTGGCAACTTTCAATCTGTTGCCCTTGCCGCCGCTGGATGGGCACACCGCCGTCGGACTTTTTATCAGCGAAAATGCCGCACGCAGTTTTTATGAGTTTACTCAAAACCCGAACTTTGCGCTGTTGGGCATTCTCATGGCGTGGCGAATTTTTGATTATGTCTTCTCGCCGGTGTTCAGGACCGCGCTGCGGCTGCTTTATTCCCTCTTATAGAAAAGCTCCCCATCTCTTCACTCTTTCGCGGCGTGCATTATAATTGCTATGGCATTTTCCACTTCCGGAGCACTCATGCACAACGGCGGCGCAGCGCGCGCGACCGTGGCGCGGTGCAGAGTCCACCCGATGATCAATCCTGCTTCGCGGCAGTTTTCCACAAATTTTTGCGTGGTGGAGTCCTTCTCAAATTCGACCGCAAAAAAACTTCCCAGGCCGCGCACGTCTTTAACGGAAGAGTGGCCGCGAAAACTCTGCTGCAGTGCGTCCAGGAAACGCGCGCCATTGCGTGCGCCATTTGAAATCATGTTTTCTTCCAGCAAGACTTCCAACGCGGCCAGGCCGGCGGCACAGCTTAAAGGATGCCCGCCGAAAGTCGTGACATGGGCCAGCGGCGGATCGTGCGATAAAGTTTGCATGATCTCGCGGCGGCCGAGGAAAGCGCCAAGCGGCAAGCCGCCTCCCAGCGCTTTCGCCAGGCAAATAATATCCGGCTGAATGCTCCAATGCTCGCACGCGAATAATTTTCCGGTGCGGCCAAAGCCGGTCATCACTTCGTCGGCAATCATGAGCGCGCCGGTTTCATGGCAGCGTTGCCGCAGAGCCGGCAAAAATTCCGACGCAGGAATGCGCACGCCGGCTTCGCCCTGCACCGGCTCGAACAACACGGCAGCCGTTTCCCGATCTATTTTTTTCAACGCGGAAGAATCATCGAACGGAAGGAATTGCACTTCGCTCAACAAAGGCTCGAAAGCCCGGCGATAATAATGGCTCGACATCGCCGACAACGCGCCAAAAGTATCGCCGTGATAGCCGCCTTCAAAGGCAATATACTTTTTTCGTCCGGTGAATTTGCGTGCGGTTTTGAGCGCGCCTTCAATCGCCTCGGCGCCGCTGTTGCAAAAGAAAACCACGCCCTCCGGCACGGGCGCAAGTGCGGAGAGGCGCTGCGCAAACTTGACTTGCGCTTCCTGTACGTATTCGCCATAAACCATGACGTGCAAATGCTTCTGCATTTGCGCTTGCAGCGCGGCTAAAACTTTGGGATGACCGTGCCCGATATTGGCAACGCCAATGCCGGAAATAAAATCGATAAAGCGCCGGCCTTCCCGCGTGAATAAATAAATCCCCTCGGCACGCTCGATCTCCAATCCCAGCGGCGCAGAAGAAGTTTGACAGAGATAGGTGAGAAAATCCTTAAGCATATTTCACAACCGCATTCCGTACGTCAACTCGAACCACTGCCGGTTGGCGGCCATCCATGCGAAGATAGGGCGCTGCAGCTCGCCGGGCGCGCAGATCAGGCGGCCTAACACTTCTTCCTGTTCATCCAGATCCAGCGCCAACTGCGCGTATTCCAGGTCTTGAATTTCCACGGCCAGCGCTTGAATTTTGGTGGAATAATTTTTTAAAACCAGCATGACTTCGTCGAAGCTTTTCATCCACAACAAACGCACGGTGCGAAAGGCCACGCGTTGCTCCAGATCGAATTCTTCCGCCGCAACGACGGTCCAGGAAGTGTCTTCGGGTTGAAAGAGCGTGATCTTTTCTCCCACGGCGCGGCGTGCCTGCCATTCGCCCCGCCATTGTTGGATTAAAGACTTTTCCGCAATCGACCAGTTGCCGGCGGGCCATTTTTGATTTTCTTCCGCCAGCACACCGGCAAAGTGTACGGCCAGTTGCTCCACCTCCCGCCAATGCCCGGCAATCACCATCACCACTTGCGGCGAAAGACATCCTTTGCCGTCAAACATGACGTAATCATAAGCCAGTTTGTGCAGCGTTTGCACTTTGGCCGTGTGCGCGTGAATGATCGCAGCGCTGAAGCGATCGCCAAAGGGCATCAAAGCGCGGCCGGTTTGCGCTTGCAAGCGTTGCATGGTATCATCATCGCCGAGGGCGATGACTTTGGGCTGCAATGCCAGTACCGCTGCGGTGGCCTCTTTATTTTCGCGCGGCCAGATCAATGCCAGCAAGCGCGAAGCGATTTCGGCGTCTTGCTGCGCCAACGTCACTAAAATTGCCGGAATGAGATGCGGTTCGGCGCTGGCGCTTTTGACGAGCGCCGGAATGCCGAGCAACGAAAGCTGCACGAGGTGCTGCAGCGCCGCGCCGGGGATATTGCCGGAAGCAATAACAAACGCCAGCGGTGGATAGGGCTTGCGGCCCGGGTCCCCGGCGCGCGCTTCGCGAATTTCATCCAGCCAGGCGCCCATCTCCCCGGCGGTGATCACGCGAAAGTGATTGGCAATGCTTTCGCGCAACACCGGCGGGCTCATGCGGGTATTCTTTTCCAATTGCGCCAAAACTTTTTCCGCTTGCGGAAATTGCCAATTTTCCCAGGCGCGCGCCGCCGCATGCCAGGCTTTGATCGCGCGGCGCTGCCATTCTTTAGCGCCTTTGCCATATCCGATTGCCGGGCGGCGAAAAGCGTGCATGAAACCGGTTAAATCCGCAGCAGATACCTGCTGAAGATCGTGCGGCGTTTCCAATGGTGCCGGAATAAAGTATGGGTGCAACGATTCTTTTTCCCGCATAGAGTTGATTTGAAGGGAAAACGCTTCTGGGTAACATGTCATGCTGGGAGCATCTTTTAAAACAATAAGCATCGTGTTCGATGCTCAAAAAGTTCCTTACGAGGATGACAGAGGTGTTACTTTGCGGACGGACTCCCCCTCGTGCACGATCGCTTCCGTCAGCAACGAGCATCCCCGCAGTTCCGCGCCGCTCGCTCTTCCCGCTAATTCAATGCGATCCTGCCACGCGCGGCCCAAGTCTTCGGTTTGAATCGCCATCACTGAATCGACATTGGCCAAATCAAAAATGCGCAGAAGGCCGATTTCGCCGGCGGGCAAAGGCTGCAACGTTTCCGGATCAACGGCGAGCACGCGCATCCACGGCGGCATGAATTTGATGCCGGGCCGATCACCTTGCAGCGGCGCCCCGGGCAATTGGCTTTCATAAAGCTGCGAGCTCAACTCCGTCATGCTATATTCATTCAACAAAAATTTTTTCGGCACCTCGAAACATTCACCGAGCATATTTTGAAATTCTGCGCGGGACACTTCGCGCGTGCGGCCTTTGTAGCCGCCGGTATCCAAAATGCGGCTGCTGGTGGGTAGAGGCAAGCGCTGCCCGCGCGCTTGCAGCTCATCCATACATTGCAAAAGATTGAACGCGGTTGCAAGAATAAAAACCGGTTTCTTCTCGTCGCCGGCATTTGCCACGGTCTCAAAAAAATCCGACAGCAATAATTTTTCCGGCGTGAAAAAAGTTGTGCTTTCTATCGTTCCACATTCCCGCTGCAGAGTGGAAAACATATCGCCCAGGGAAGAATGAGGAAAATGTTCCGCGGTCGGGCCGAGAAACAGCATGAGAATTTTTTCGCGATCGGGCAAAGCATAAGCGCGAAAACTGCGCATGATTGCGGCGCGATAAAATTCCAGCGCGCGAAAATAATGCTTGCCGGCACGTTGCGCGGTCGTGCCGCTGGTATGAAACACGGCAACGGCTTGTTCCGGTGGAAAGCATGCCAGGGGCACATATTTGAACGCACTGGTGGTCACGGCGGGAATTTCGTGCCATTTACGCGGGTTCGTAACCGGCGGCGAGGCCTGTTCACAAAATTTGCGGTAAACCGGATTGTTCTGCAATTGATAACGAAAAAGCTGCAAGGCCAGATGGTTGAAGCGCTCTTCTTCAAAAGCGGCGAGGTCGACAGTTAAAATAAAGTCGAGAATTGAAGGTCGAGGATCGAAGGTTGAAGATCGATGATCGAGAATTGAAAATTTAGAATCGGAATTGAGCATAATTGATTTTGCAAGTAGTTTTCGATGGTTCTATGTTGATAAAAAAAGCAAAAATTTTAAACACAGAGAAAACAGAGCTTACAAAGCTAAAGGGAGTTTTCCCGGCGCTGCCCTCTCTGTTTGCTCTGTTTGCTCCGTGTTAATCTTTTTTGGTTGCGGCTCGCCCGCGTTGGGGAATGCCGATTAAATCATCAAACTACACCGGCTCCACCCACTTGCCGTGCTCTTTGATCAACGCCATGAGCCGCGCATCGGCTTCCGCTTCCGGGATGTTGCGCTGCACACATTCTTTGCCGACGTACAAGCTCACCACTTTGGGGCCGGTGCCGACATAACCAAAATCCGCATCCGCCATTTCGCCCGGGCCATTGACGATGCAGCCCATGATTGCAATCTTCACGCCTTTCAAATGACTGGTTTTGGTTTTGATGCGTTCGGTCGTGGTTTGCAAATTGAACAGTGTGCGCCCGCAGCTGGGGCAGGAAATAAACTCCGTTTTAGAAATGCGCAAGCGCGTGGCTTGCAAAAGATTATAGCTGAAGCGCAATGCCTCTGCCGGCTTGACTGCGCCCTCAACGATAATGGCATCACCGAGGCCATCGCACAACAACGAGCCGAGCTGGCTGCCGGCGTCGAGCCTCCAATCCATGCTTGAAAAACTTTGCGGTGATTCCGATAAAATTTGATAGCGCCAAACTAAAGGCACGCGCAGCGTTTGTGATTCAAGATATGCGACCAGCATGCGCGCCAAACCTACTTGGCCGGGACGATAGCCGGGCAGCGCGACGCCGATCGACCAATTCGCGGGCTGGGGCAAAATTATTTTGAGGCGATCCAATTGAGCAAAGGCAGAACCATCGGCAATCATGTCCGTGGAAAAAACTGCCTGTAAATGCGCGCCGCATTGTTCCGCTTTTTTCCAGGCCGCCGTTATGGCATGTTCATCGACGCCGTTCATGTCCAGTAGAATCGTTTCCGGAGGTTTGGCGTGATAACCGTTTAATTGCTGCCAGGCCACAGCCAAAGCCGCTGATTGCCGGGTGACTTGCAAACACGCATGTGTGCGCGCCAGACTCCAGCCGTTCGCGCCGGTCTCCAGCCATTCGGCAAAATTTTCAGTCGCCGGTTCTGATTCACCCAAGATCTTGAGTTTGCCATAACTCTCTTTAGGAACGAGTGCACGCACTTCTTCCTCGGCCGCGCTATTATTCTGCGCCAATGAAACGCCGACGCGCACCAATTCTTTCCCGCCGAAAGCCCAGTCGGAAATCATCGCGCGGCATGAGGCGCGCCGGTTGTATTCATAGGGCTTCACTGCGCGAAAGAAATCTTCCGGGACGACGGGAGAGATGAATTCTTCTGCTCGTTTGATCTGCAGCGATTCACGCCGGTCATTAAATTTTCGCACCAGCGCTTGCGCGACCGGGATTTCATAAATCGAATCTTCCGTCAATGACACGCGAATGGTGTCGCCGATGCCGTCTTCCAACAAAGAACCGATGCCAACGGCGGATTTGGTGCGGCCATCTTCGCCGTCACCGGCTTCGGTCACGCCGAGATGAAAAGGATAAGTCATGCCTAATTGGTACATGCGGCCGGCGAGCAGGCGATAGGCTTGAATCATCACCTGCGGATTTGAAGATTTCATCGACACCACGATTTCTTTATAACCGTGCGTTTCGCAGATACCGATAAACTCCAGCGCGGATTGCACCATGCCCTCGGGCGTGTCGCCGTAGCGGTTCATGATGCGATCGGACAGCGAGCCGTGGTTCACGCCGATGCGCATGGCCACGCCGTTGGTTTTGCATTTTTTCACCAACGGCGAAAAGCGCTGCGCGATGCGCTCTAATTCCGCCTGATATTCGGCGTCGCTATATTCGCGCACTTCGAATTTTTTCTTGTCGGCATAATTGCCGGGATTGATGCGCACTTTCTCGACGATTTCCGCCGCAACCAATGCCGCATTGGGGGTGTAATGAATATCCGCCACCAGCGGCACGCGAAGATTTTGCCGCCGCAGCCCGGCTTTGATGTGGCGCAGATTTTCGGCTTCATTCATCGAAGGCGCGGTAATGCGCACGATCTCACAACCCGCTTCATAAAGCTGAATCGTTTCGCGCACGGTCGCGGCGGTATCCATGGTGTCGGAAATGGTCATCGATTGCACGCGAATGGGATTATCGCCGCCGATGCCGGCCTCGCCGACTTTAACTTCATGCGCCGGCCGCCGGCGGTAGAAAAACGGGTGCTCGCAAAATTGGAGAGGTAACGTCATACGTGGTGATAAATTCCTTTAGGCGATTAAGCAAACAAACTCAGAAAAAAATCCTGAAAGTTTATTGGCAGAATAATTTAACGGCAGAATCATTCTGCCGTTAAATTATTCTGCCCAAATTTTTTGTCCTGTCCGAAGGGCTTCGGTTTTCAGCTTGCCTGAAAAATCGAGGTATTTTTTAACTCGGCGAATATAGCACTTCCGTCGCCTATAGTCAAGGTGAGGGAGAGAAACGTACCGCAGGCATCCTGACTGCAGGCAAGGGGCCAATGTTATTAACTTTTCAAAAAAAATAATTTCGTAAAGCTGTTAATAGCTTTGCTCCAAATCGTTTTGCCTTTTTTGAGAAGTTGGCAGCAATCTCCTCACCCATTCAGATTGGAAAAGTGATCTCGGAAAATAGGCTTGCAAACCGTTAGATGCTTTTGTATGTTTTAGATGTTCAAGCCGCTCTCTTCTATGCTTCTACTGCCTTAGGCTCAGATGAAGTTTTGCTCTTGCAGGCTATTTCGGCATGAATTTCCTCACGGATGAAAACGTCGAAAAGCCGATTGTCGATATTATTCAACGAAAGCTTACTTTGAAGCAGACGCAAGGCGATACCCATGGAAAAAGCCGAGCTTGTGCAACATTGGCTGGATTCGGCGGCGCACGATTTGACCGTCGCCGAGTCATTGTTTGAGAAGAAGCATTACGATTGGTGTCTGTTCGTCGCGCACCTGGTCCTGGAAAAGACGCTCAAAGCATTGTGGATGCGCGCGCATCATCCCGAGCTTCATCCCAGAATTCACAATCTCGCCAAACTGGCTGAGTCAGTCCCTCTGGCCCTGTCACAAGAACAAACGAGGTTCTTATTGGATGCCAATCAGTTCTATCTCAAAGGCAGATATCCCGAAGAGAAAAGCGAGTTCTACAAAATCTGTACGCCGGAATTCACTCGGGAAAACTTCAAAGCGATAAAGGATTTTTATCAATGGCTCCTGAAGCAATTTTGAACAGTGCCAAGAAGTTCGTCGACAGCGTGCGCCAGGATGGAATCTTGGTCGAAGCGGCTTACTTGTTCGGTTCATGGGCGCAAGACCGCGCGACCGAATGGAGTGATATTGATTTGGCCATTGTTTCGCCGGCTTTCGAAGGCACGGCATTTTACGATCGTCGCAAAATGTATCGCGCCATTATTGCTGTGGATACCGCCATCGAAACTCACCCTTTTCGCCCCGAAGATTTCAACGAATCTAACCCCTTCGTGCGCGAAATTTTGCGCACCGGCATTCGCATTGCCTGAAAATACAACCCAGCCTGGCGCACCTCACTTCTGCTCTCATACAGAAATCGCTATCATCACCTGCTCTGCCACATACTCAATCTGCGCCGGGCCCAAAAACGAATGAAAAGGCAAAGTGATCGTGGTTTCATAAAGCTGCCCGGAGTTGGGACAAATATCGCGCGAAGCAAATAGCGGCTCGCGATGCTGGGCATAAGTGCCGATGGTGGTATGAATGTTTTTCTTTTTCAATTCCGCCATCAAATGATCGCGCAGCTTTTCATGCGACAGGCGGCACACGAAGGCTTGATAGGCGTGATCTGCTTTTGGATCGACATAGGGCAAAATCAATTCTGGCAGATCGCGCAAAGCGTGACGATAGTTCCCGGCAAATTCCCGCCGGCGTTCGAGCAGCGCGGGCAAATGGTGAAGCTGTTGCAAGCCTATGGCGCAATTGAGGTCGCTCAATCGGAAATTATATCCCAGTTGCTGAAAACCGTAGCGCAAAGGCCCGCCCGCGCGGAATTTGTCCGAAGCATCGACGCCCAGCGAGGAGATTGCGCGCAGTTTTTGATACAGCTCGCGATTGTTGGTCACCACGGCGCCACCTTCGCCAGTGGTTATGATTTTACGGCCATGAAAAGAATAGCACGCCAAATCCGACAGCTCTCCGCAAACAATGCCGTCGTGGCTCGCGCCAATCGCGCAGGCGGCATCCTCAATCAAAAGCAAACCGTGCTTTTTACACAGGGCGGAAAGCTCGCGCATCGGCGCCATTTGGCCGAAAGTATGCACCACCATGACGGCTTTCGTTCTGTTCGTTACGAGTGTTGCGAGTTTTTCCAATTCAAGATTGTAAGTATCCAATCTGACCTCGGCGAAACGCGGCGTTGCGCCCACTTGCAATACCGACATGCCCGAAGCGGGAAAAGAAAAATCCGCCACGATCACTTCATCTTCCTTGCCGATTTCCAAAGCCGATAGCGAGGCAAATAACGCAGAAGTGCAACTGTTCATGGCCACGGCATATTCGCAGCGCGAAAGCTCGGCCAGTTTTTTCTCGAAGCGCGCCGACTCGCCGCCACAACCCGCCACCCATCCTGATTGCAAGACGCCCGCCACGGCGCGCAACGTGTCTTCATCAAAATTGTGATGCACGAAGCGAATGCCGTCAACGCCGGCGCGCACGGTTTCTTGCGGCAGGGCCTCCAATGCCGGCAGCTCGTAAGCGCGTTTGCACGATTCACACACGAATTGATAGAGAGCTGAATTGACGATAGGATAATCGCGGTGCAAATGATGCCCGCAACTGCAAACATAGCCGGCCACTTTTGCCGGATTGCCCACGACCAAAGCATGCGGCGGAACATTTTTCACCACGACGGCGCCGGCGCCCACCATGCAATGCGCGCCCAAGCGCACGCCGCACACAATCGTGGCGTTGGCGCCGATGGAAGCGCCGCGCTCCACCACGGTTTCCACCACCCGCCAGGTCGTGTGCTGCGAGCGCGGCAGCAAATCGTTGGTAAAAACCGCGTTCGGACCGACGAACACCTCGTCTTCCAAAGTCACGCCCTGATACACCGACACTCCGTTTTGGATTTTGACGCCGTTGCCGATGGCGACGTAATGATCGATGTAAACGTCCTTGCCCAACACACAGTGCGTGCCGATTTTCGCATGTTCACGCACGTGCACGTAATGCCAAATTTTCGTGCCCGCGCCGATCACCGCATCCGGCGCCACCACGGCGGTGTCATGAATGAAAACGTCTGCGCGTTTGAGATTCATTGTGAGAGCTCACCTTGAAAATAGTCTTGTAAACTGCGGGAGGTTTTGTAAGTTTTACAAGAAAACACCGGTTAAGTTTTTCGTAAGAGGTTAACCGTTTGAAACTGAATCCCCACAACACTGTCATTCTGAAAGAATCTTTTTCAACACTGGAAATACTTCGCATTTGGGCATTTTACTGAATGCTTAAAAAGGTTCTTCCAGAATAACATGATGACTTTAGGCGGCTAAATTCTTACAGTTTTTCATGCTTCTAGTGTAGAGCAAAAGAAGCCCTCCTTCTCACGAAACATCAATCTCCACCTCCCTTCGCGCTTTCAATCAACTTTTGCAAAACCTCAACTGCTCGCTCAATCTGCCCGGCTTGAATCAACACGTGGTCTTTCAGATAAGCGCATTGCGGCACGATGGAAATGCCGGCTTCGGCCAGACGCGCGGCGGCCGGCGCAAAATAACCGCAGATCGAAAGATCAAGATTGAGATCGAAAGTGATCACGTGATAGGGCCCGGCCACGGCGCGCGGCAATACTGTTTTAGAAAAGGGTTGCCAGATCTCTTCCGGCAGCGTAAAAGAAACCTCGCCGCGCTCTTTTAAGATAACAAAAAACGGCGCAGATGAAACCACAGCAATCAACGCTGGAGGCGATTGCTCTGCAGGAAAACTCATCAAATAATATTCTTCCGGCCAAACGTGCAGCCGGGTTTGCGCCCACAAGCGTTTGATTTCTTCGTGCATGCGATTCTAATTTAAAATCGGAATTGAAATGATAGGAGAAGATAATCGCCTCGCCCATACGATTCGATCAACCTCGTCCACTTTGAAGATGATGCGGTATTTTTTGAGGAGGTCATGCCGGCAAAAAGGACCTTGAGATCTGCGTCCGTAGCGCAATGAGCTCCTTTGCAAAGAATAGGCAGCAGCTTGAAAAAAGATAAAATTTCCAAGCTACAAAAGCAAGCCTTGCCATTGAGCAAAGCCGGCCTTTCACGCGAATAAACTCAAGCCATTGCACCGTTGGTGTGATTTCATTGAACAGAAGTGCGCGCAGCAAGGTCACTCGATAAAATGATATTGACGTTCAGGCCGCGCATGATTACCCTTAGCGCACTTGCAGCAACAAAATTTTCATTGTTTAAAGCACGAGGAATTAGGAAGGGAGGTGCAATTGCAAGCATTCAAAACGGCCGGCAAAGCCGCGCTGGCGGCGATAGCATTGCTTGCCACCGGCGGGCAAGGTGTTGAACCGTTGCGGCCTTTGAAGGCCGTGACACCGCCGCGCATCGACGGCAGGCTGGATGACGAAGTTTGGCAGCAAGCGCCGCACGTGACCGGCTTCAAAACGTTCACGCCGGATTTCGGTATCCTCATGGCGGATCAAACTTTGGTTTATCTCGCGTACGATCGTGAGAATCTTTATTTCGCCTTTCGCTGCTTCGATCGCGAACCCGGCAAAATCAAATCCTCGCTCACGCGCCGTGACAATATCCGTCCCGATGATTGGATTTGCATCAATCTCGATTCCTTCAACGATCAGCAAGCGCTCTACGGTTTTTACGTCAACCCCGCGGGCATTCAAAGCGACACGCGCTTTGCCGGCGGCCAGGAAGACGACGGCATCGATTTGATCTGGTTTAGCGCGGGCCAAATCGATAGCACGGGTTATGCCCTCGAAGTACAAATCCCGTTCAAGAGCATTCGCTTTGCGCACAGCGACCCGGTGGAAATGGGCGTTATTTTCGAGCGCCGCGTGAGCCGGCGTTCCGAGCAGGGAACGTTTCCGCCGCTGCTGCCGGAGCGCGGCATGTCTTTTCAAACGCAAATGCATCCCGTGCTGTTTCATGATATCAAGCATTACCAGCTTTTCGAATTGCTGCCGGCCACGACTTTCAGCCGGCAAAGCGAATTGCAGAACGGCAAGCTTTCCGCCGAGGCCGGCAAATTCGAAGGCAGCGTGACCACGAAATATGGCCTAACTTCGGAATTGATTCTCGACGGCGCCTATAATCCCGATTTCAGCCAGGTGGAATCCGACGCCGGGCGGGTGGATGTCAATTTGCGCTTCGCCGTGTTTTATCCGGAGAAGCGGCCGTTTTTTTTGGAGGGCAATGAAAACTTCAGTTTCGCCGGCGCCTCGAACGGCGATCCTTTGGAAGCTCTGGTGTATACGCGCCAAATTGTCGATCCGCTCGCCGGCGTCAATCTTTCCGGCAAAATCGGCAGGAAAAATTTTCTCGCTTCGATACATGCGCTCGACGAAGTGCCGGCGCCCTTGCGCCAGCATCCGAAAGATGACAAGGCTTATTTCGGCATCGTGCGATACAAGCGCGCGTTGCGCGACGACAGTTATGTCGGCCTGATTTACACTGGCCGCGAGCGCGAGCACGGCTTCAATCGCGTGTTTGGCGGCGATGGGCAAATCCGCCTGAATCAATCGAGCTTCATGCGTTTCCATGCGGCCGGCAATTTGACGAAAAACGAGATTCTGAACGGCGAGGAGCTGGAGCACGCCGTGGGCGCGGATTATGTTTATAACACGCGCAATCTTGACCTCAATTTCGGCGCGCAAGATTTGTCGCAAGATTTTCAAACGGAAGCCGGCTACGTGACGCGCACCGGCGTCGCGCGCGTGCGCGCGCAAGCTGCGCCCAAGTTTTATCCGAAAAATTCTTTTCTGCGGCGCGTGGATTTGAGTGTGTTCAGCATTCAAACACGTGACAAGCCCAGCGCCGAATATGAAACTGACAACGGCGGTTTTTTGAGATTTATCTTTTCCCGCAGCGCCAGCTTCACCGTGACCGCCAATTACGCCACGGAAATTTTTCTCCGCAAATTCCAAACCGGCGGCGTGCGTTTCAGCGGCAATAATCAATTCAACAAACACTTGTCCGCGCAGCTTTCTTATCGCCGGGGCCGCGCGATATTTTATCCCACGCCGGCACAAGGCTATGGCAATACCGCTTCGGCGCAACTGACGTATCAACCTTCGGAACAAATTAACGCCACGTTCAACGTGAGTTACGCCGATTTGTTCAGAGCCGGCGACGAGGCAAAATTGTACAGCGGCACCATCGTGCGCGCAAGGCTCACGTACCAAATCAACAAATATCTTTTCTTTCGCGGTATTGTCGAGCACAATGAGTTCAACCGGGATTTGGCCGTAGACGTGCTGGCTTCTTTCACTTATATTCCGGGAACGGTTTTTTATCTGGGCTATGGCTCGTTGTATGAAAAGATCAGATACGACGGCAATGATTACGTCGTGAGCGACCGCTTTCTGCAATCCCGGGACGGCTTTTTTGCCAAAGCTTCTTATTTGTGGAGATTGTGATTTTGGCATGAAGTGCGGCGATTAAACACTCCTAACCTGTCATTCTGTAAGAATCAGATTGTGTGAAAACGCTCGAATTGTCATTGCGAGCGCAGCGAAGCAATCTCTAACTCCAATACGGACACGCACCGGGATTGCTTCGCTGCGCTCGCAATGACGTTTTCACACAGTCTGAATCTTTTTGAGCATCGAAAAAGCTAATTCATACGAGAACCATTTTTTTGAAGGAGCGCCTCCTCATGCTTCAATTCTTTTCGTTGTTCTCCCCGCGCTTGCTGTTTATCGGTTTGATGCTTTTGTCTTTTATTGAAACGGCTGTGAGCCAACCCGCAGACAACCCGCCGGCGACGGGATTTAATCTTGCCGACTCGGATGACAAAGCCGTTGGAATCGCCGACGAAGTCATGGCAAAAATGGGCGGCCGCCGGAATTGGGACAATACGCATTACATCAAATGGCGCTTCTTTGGCCGGCGCTTGCACGTGTGGGACAAGTGGAGCGGCGACATTCGCGTGGAGCATCGCGATCAAATTATTCTGATGAATTTGAATACACAAAAAGGCCGGGCATGGAAAGCCGGCGTCGAAGTGACGCATCCCGACTCGCTTGCGCCTTTGCTGCAATTCGGCAACGAAGTCTGGATCAACGATTCCTATTGGGTATTTATGCCGTATAAACTCAAAGACGGCGGCGTGACTTTGAAATACGTGGGTGAAGGCCAAATGGCCGATAGCAGTGCGGCAGACATTCTCGCCCTAACTTTTGAAAACGTGGGCGTGACGCCGGAAAACAAATATCTGGTTTATGTCGACAAACAAACCCGTTTGGTGGGGCAGTGGGATTATTTTGAAAAAGCCACAGACAAAAAACCGGTCTTGTCGTCGCCGTGGAAGAATTGGCAAAGTTATGGCAAGATTTTATTGTCCGACGGCGGCGGCCGCGGCAAACATACGGAGATCGCGGTGTTCGAGCAATTGCCCGCTACGGTCTTTCAAGATCCCGCGCCGGTGGATTGGCAGGCGATTCCGGCAGCGCGATAACGCGCTGCTGCAGGTCTCGGTATTGCCATGAAATTTAAGACAAAACTATTTTGGGCAAAACCATTTTAGGAATGCCGATTAAATAACTTACTCATTTGATCTGTCATGCCCGAGCGCTTTAATCGGGCATCCAGGCGGCGTAAAATGGATTCCCGCTTAAAGGCTGCGGGAATGGCAGCCCGGCGCAAATGGGAAAGCTATTTAATCGGCGCTCCTTAGAATGGTTTTGTCCAAAATAGTTTTGCCGAAGAAAGCATTTGAAAAGTCGCCGGCACCCGTCATTGCGAGCCGGCTTTATCGGCGAAGCAATCCCAGTTCATGAAATTATAAGTCACAATAAGATTGCTTCGGCGAAAAGATGCCTCGCAATGACGGTAGACCTGGTTCACGAAAAAAGCTCGTGCTTGCAAGCGCGCACGGCTGCTTCCGCCTCGTTTTTCTCCCAAAACAAATCCTCGCCTAAAAATTTTTCCAACGGTTTGAGCCGGCGGATATCGAAGTTGATCCACGGCGTGCCCGAGCCGGTGGAAAAGCCCACGGCTTTTTCATTCGGCCGGGCAATGTCTTTGCGAACGGCGCGCTCGTCGTCGAGAGGCGCCAGCCATTCTTCCCAGCCGCCGTAAAGTTTTTCCGGCGCATAAGTGGCCGCATAGAAAATGGCAATGCGGCTGCGCTGGCCGTCCAAATAAATGCCGAGCGCGGGGTTTACACTGGTTAGGCGTTTGTAGGTGAGCCAGGCTTCGCGTTCGATGATGCCGATATATTTGGTGGGAACATTTGCCAGCGCCGCTTTGCGCTCGGCCTCGGAATATTTGTATTCGACGAAGAAAGCGAACAAGCCGGCGTTTTTTTCCCCGGCGGCGTTGGTCAAACGTTCCGGTTGCTTCCAATTCGTTTCCCATGCCGGCCAGCGCCGCCAACGGTCGAGATAGAGGCTGTCGGGAAAATAGCGCAATAAATCCGTGGTCGGCCCCATCGAGCGATAAAGCAGCTCGTGCACGCGTTCGGCCTGCGCGCCGAAACGATGCTCGATGCCGGTGGGAATGTGAAAATATTTTTCTTTGGTGAAAATCGTTTTGGCCACGGCCTGCATCAGTTGGTCGGATTTATTGGTGCGCCGGGCAAAGCCGGCAACAGAGGGTTGGGCGATCGAGGGAATCGACATGAGGAGAACACGTTATTTAGGAACTACCGCAAACCAAATTCTCGTTCCCACGATCTTCGTGGGAACGCCTGCTCAGGCGCTCTGCGTTAGAATTTTAATAACCTTACTACAGCAAAGAACTGCACGCAATACCATGCCATAAAAAACGCTCCCACGCCGAGCGTGGGAGCGAGATTCGATTTCGTGAGGGAAGTGCACTCCTGCTTGAAAGTTCAAATTGCCGGATCCGGCGGCGTGTTGGGATTGTTGAAACGCTCTTGATCGGGATAGGGATAAAAATTGCGATTGCGCTCGGGATTGACCTCCAGCGGCCCGGGACGTCCCAGGCGGCGGCTGTCTTCCAAACGCATGCCGGTCATGTACAACTCCGCACTGCGCTGGCGGAAAATTTCTTCCCGCAGTGCGGCTTCGGTTACCGCACCGCTGTAAGCCGGCAGCGCTGCGGCGACGCCAAAGGGATCGGTGGTTTTCGTGCGCACCGCATCGATCTCCACGACTGCTTCGGCCAGCCGGGCTTGCCGCACTAACGCTTCTGCTTTGATGAGATTCATCTCACCGGGCAAATAAACCGGAATCGCTTTGGTATTCGCATCGAAGAAGCCTTTGAGATCGTCGATGGGCAGATTGGACGGCGGAGGATTGATTTTATCCACTCTGGTGACAAAGAAAGCCACACGGCCGTCATTGGCTTCGGTCAGTGACGTGCCCAGGTTATCGCGCGGCGCATAATTGCGGTTGATGAAGACCGCTTGATAGATGGGATTGGGATTGCGATCGTCATAGGTGAAATTCGATTTGGAAGCCAAATTCACCAAACCGGCGGCGGCAAAAGCGGCGGCATAATTTCCCGCGAGCAAATTATAGCGCGCGCGAAAAGCATTGATGGTGTTTGCCAGATCGAAATTTTTGGCAAGAATGAGCGTCGTGAATTCGCTGCTCGCCGGTGTCGCTGCGAGCAATGGCGCCGCGAAATCCAGCAAACGAATCGCTTCTGCCAAAACTTCTGCACGGGGCCGGAACAAGGCTTTGCCGTCTTTGGCGAGATCCAGGGGCGCTTGCTCGAAAGCCTGCGCGAGAAAGCCCAGGGACATGGCCTTGTAAAGATAGGCCAGCGCAATGATGCCGCTACGCGTGCCGGCATCGAGCGGCACATTGGGCGCGCTTGTAATGAGATCATTCGCCATGCTGATCACGCGAATCGGTCGCGCCCAAAGTGCGAGCACGTTGCCATTGCTGGTGGTGAGTTGATTGCCGCCGCTTTGCAATTCCAGCAAATTGGCAAAGGTGGAATTGATCGCAATTTCGCCGGCGGTAACTCCGGGCGTCAAGATCGTGACCTCCACCACGCCCGTGGCATAATTTTGCTGCATGCCCACCGCCAAAGCAATCACGCCTTCGCGCGTGGTCAGCACTTGATCTTCCGAAGCGCTATTGGGATTGGTGACGTCCAACGAACATGCGGCCAAACCCAAAAGCAGCAAGCTCATCGCCGTGTGCGTGAATTTATTTTTATAAAAGAATCGTTTCATCAGTTTGATTCTCCGGAAAAGTAATTGCCAAAAATTTTCGTCGCAGATCTTCAAGATTTTCGCAGTAGACCTTCAGGGTCAAACGTTGTGCGCCTGAAGGCGCGATTACGAAAAGAGCGCTCAATAATTCATCGTCACACCGAAAGAAAAACTGCGCGGCAGGGGCACTTCCACAAAATCGAATCCACGCACGCCGGTGGCCTGGCCCGCAGTATTGATTTCGGGATCGTAGCCGCTGTAATCATCGATCGAAATCAAATTGCGGCCGATCACGCTCACGCGCATGCTGCGCAAGCCGAGCATTTTGGGGCGCAAATCATATGACACGGAAAGCTCGCGCAGCTTGACGAACGAGCCGTCTTCCACCCACGCGCCCAGAACGCCGAATAGCGCCGTGTTATAGCCGGCCGGCAGTTTGCCTTCCAACTCGCGCTGATAATCAACCAAATTACCGTACAGCGGCCCGCGCGCGCCGACGCGGCGTGTGAAGTTGAACACATCGAAGCCTTGAATGGCATCGAACTGCGCGCGCACCGATAAATTGCGGCCAATCTCCAATTCGTTGATCCACGAAGCCGTGAAATCCGGATTGGGATCGCCGCTCACGGCGCGGATCGTGCCGCCGCTGGGCTGGCCGTTGTTGCGGCTGCGCTGCTCGGCTTGGGGCAAGCCCGCAGGTGTCAGCAACAAACTGCCGTCGGGATTGCGCGCATACACCGTGGTGTAAAACACGCCCAGGGCCTGGCCGTTGACTGCCGCCACTTGTCCGAACGAATCGCCTAACAGCAAGATGTTTCCTTCAATGCCGTTGACTTCGTTCTCGTTGGCGGCATAAGTGAGCGTCGTGTTCCAGCGCCAATTGCGCGTTTGCAACGGAAAGGCGCGCAGCAATATTTCGAAGCCTTTGTTATCCAACGTGCCCACGTTTTCCAAACGCGAAAGAAAGCCGGTGGAAGGCGCGAGCGAACGGAACAACAGCAAGTCGGTCACGTGTTGATCGTAATAAGAAAATTCCACCGCGATCCGGTCGCGCCACAGGCTGAGATCCACGCCAAACTCATACTCGCGCTCGTGCTCGGGCTTGATATTGGCGGTGCCCAGCTGCGTGTTGGGAATCAAACCGGACTTGCTGTCGTAGGAAACCGGATTGTAATTGGTGAAGCGATCGAAGGCGCCGATGGCGGTGAGATTGCCCGATTCGCCCCACGACGCGCGCAGTTTGAAGCTCGGAAAAATATTCGCGAGCGCACCCTGGCGCCAAAAATTTTCCTCGGAGATTAAATAGGAAGCGCTGGCTTTGGGATAAAATTGCCAGCGGTCCTCTTTGCCGAAAACGGAAGAGGCATCCACGCGCCCGGCCACGGTGACGAACAACCGGTTGGCCAGGCCGAGGGTTTGTTGGGCAAACGCGCCGTATATGGTATTTTGGCCGCGAAACTCGCCAAGGACTTGCGCGGCGCCGCTGGACACGATTTGCGAAACCGGACTCAATTGCGTCGATTGCGCCGTGAAATTATTCGACCTCTCGAATTGCAGCGTGCCGCCGAGAACGGTGGTGGATTGCAACGCAGAAGACAGGCTGGTTTGATAGCGCAAATTGAGATCGTTGTTGAGCTGCAAAAAAGCGCGATTGCCCCGGCGCGCGAACCCGAGCGGATACAACGCCGCCGAAGTTCCGGAGGGAATGAAGCCGGTGCCGGATTGATCGTAGGTGTCATAGCCCAGCATATAATCCACGCCGAGGCCGCGCCAGGGCGTCAAATTGAGCTGCAAATCGCCGATGAACCGGCTGGTTTGTTGCTGAAATTTGAACAGATCGATGGCCTCCACCGGATTGGTGCGATTGATGGCCGCGGTTTTGGGATACACGCCGTTGATCGGACGGGGGTCCGTAATGTTAGGCGAAAAAATAAATCCCGTCAATGCACCGTAAGCTTCCGTCAAGCCGCCGTTGGGCACCTCGTCGCTTTCGCTGTACGTGTAATTTGCGCCCGCAGAAAGCCGCGCCCAATCCGCCAACGTTTGATCCAGGCGCGCGCGCCCGCCGGTGCGTTGATAAGAAGTGGCATTGACGATGCCCTCGTTGCCGAGGTAGGAGCCGGAGAAATAATATTGCGTGCCGGCCGAGCCGCCGGCAACCGAGAAATTATTCTCCGTGCCGAACGCGCGGCGGAAAATATAATCCTGATAATCGTAGCGCGTGACGGCTTTGGCCGTGGGATCGCTTTGCGGTTTGTCAAAAGGATATTCATTGATCGCCAGCGCTTTGCGAATCGCGCTGGTGGTAAAGCGGGAAGTGACGCTGATGCGCGGCGGGCCCGCGCTGCCGCGTTTGGTGAAAATTTGCACCACGCCGTTGTTGGCGCGCGAGCCGTAAATCGCTGCGGCGGCCGCGCCTTTAATGATCTCGATGCGCTCGATATCGTTGGGATTCAAATCCGCCAAACGATTTTGACGATAGCCGCCGAGATCGATCAATTGCGGCGATTCATTGCTGACGATGACGCCGTCGACAATATAAAGCGGATCGGCGCTGCCTAACACCGTGCCGGTGCCGCGCAGCCGCACCGTCATGCCGCCCGCGGGATTGCCGGAGTTCTGTTGAATCTGCGCGCCGGCAATTTTGCCGGTGAGCGCCGCGTCGATCGCCGTTGCTCCCGTCGCTTCGACGTCACGAATATTGATCGTAGAAATGGCATTGCCCAATTGCCTCTTCGCGGTCTGCACCGAAGTTCCCGTTACCACGATCTCATCGATTTGCAAGGCATCTATCGTCAGGCTGAAATTGGCTTCGGCGATGCCGCCGGTTTGTGTCAGCGCTTGGCGTCCGGTTTTATAGCCGATGAAGCGCGCTTCGATCACGGTTTCCGCTCCCGGCTCCGGCACTAAAATTTTAAAATTTCCTTCCAGGTCCGTGGCCGCGCCCCAATTAGTTCCGGGCAACAATACATTCGCTCCAATCAAAGCCTCGCCGCGCTCGTCCGTCACCCGGCCTTGAATGGTCAATTGGCCAAAGACAACGAACGGCACTAGCAGAAACGCAGTGAGCACCAGGCCGTGTCGCAAGTTTGACATGAATTCTCCTCTCTCTGTGGTTGGAATGGTGTGATTGCCTTCAACGCAAATCGTAAGAATTTAGCCGCCTGAACCGCAGTGTCATGCTCGAGCATGTGCAAAACTGAAGTTTTGCACTCCGCGTTTCATTCCGCTAAATTTTTACGGCAAATCGAGGTCGGCGTGGTTACACCTCCTTTTTCTTTAAAAATCCCAGGGCGCGAGACAAACAAAAATAATCGAAACCGGTTTGCCTGTCACCGGATGCACCGGCTCTATACATTCGGTCAATTGCAAGCCGCTTTTGGCAAAGAGATTGATCCAGCCCGCCAGCGTGCGAAAATACCAGGGCGCCGGCTGCTGAAATTCCGGACCGAAGCCTTCCCACGAGCCGGGCCGCCAGCCCTCGCGATAAGGCCGATCGCCGCACGCCACCACCGGTTGCAAAGTCTGCACGAAAAGCCGGCCATTCTCACTGAGCAATTTGGGAACATGCCGGATCAAATCATGCACGGATTCATACCCCAGTAAAGAAAAATTGCAAATCACCGCGTCGTATTGGCCCCGCGGTTGCAATCGTCCGCCGGCAATATCTTCGTAAGAACAAACTTCAAACTCGCCGCCGCCCAACTGGCGTGCATTCTCAATCAAGGCCGGAACCACGTCAACGCCGGTGACCATCACACTGTTCTCCGCCAAACGTCGCGCCAGCCAACCTTCGCCGCAGCCGGCATCGAGTGCGCGTGAAGGATGGTAACGCATCACCGCATCGATAATCGCCTGATCGGTGGCCAGCTTGCGGCTTTCGATTTTCTCCTGCTGCACGGCCTCAGCCCACGCGCCCGCGTTCACTTCCCAAGAGTTTATGATTTCTTGTTCGTTTAAATGAGACATGACTAACCCCTTTTTTCGTGTTCGGCTGGCCGCAAGGCCCTTTCGGGAAGCATTTTTTTAAGCATAAGCACTGTGCTCATGGCTTAAAAAGTTCCTTACAGGATGACAGTGAGGTGGTGCTTCGCGAACAAACTCCCAATCCGGCGAATGTGCTTCGCAGTAACGTTCCGGTTCGTGTCATGCTTCCGCCATGATTTTATCGACCTCGCCCTGCACCGAAAATGTTTTAACATGATCGAACTTGAAAGTTTTATGCTCATATTCGCCGTTGGGCAGGCGGTCGTAGAACTGTTTATAAAATTCGCGCCGGGCGCTGAGGTCGTGGAGCGCCGCCGCCAAAGCCTCGACATCTTTTTCGGTATTGTAAATGCCGAAGCTGGCGCGCACCATGCCGCGATGCAATTCCGCTAAATTGGCCAGTTCCTCGTCGCTGAGGGTTTCCGCTTCTGCGCTCAAGCTCAACGTCACCATTTCGCGCACGTAGGGATGCGCGCAGAAACATTCGTTGCGCACGGAGAGGTTGAAATAATCGTTCAGCACGGCGGCGGTGAGCGCGTGATCGAAATTTTTCAGGTTGAAAGAGATCGCACCCGTGCGCTGGCACAGCGCAGAATCGGTTTCGCCATAAATGATGAGATCGGGCACCTCGCCGAGCCTGTGCAAGGCATATTCGATCAAGCGCGCTTCCTCTTCCGCCACCGCCTCCATGCCGGTCTTGTGCAGCGCATAAAGCGCGGCCGCCAGTCCGATCGCGCCGCAAATGTTGGGCGTGCCCGCTTCCTCGCGGTCGGGAAATTTTTGCGAGATCGTGTAACGATTCACCCACACGGTATCCACCATGCCCCCGCCCACTTCCTGCGGCTCGACGCCGGCAAATAAATCTTTGCGCGTGATCACCACGCCGGGCGAACCGGGCGCATAAATTTTGTGCCCGGAAAAAACCAGCACGTCGAGCGCCTGCGCGGCATTTTTTCCGCTCATGTAAATCGGCACGTGTGCCGCCATTTGCGCAGCATCAACCACCATCAACGCGCCATGCCGATGCGCCAGCTCCGCAACTTCGTGGATGGGATTGATAATTCCGGTAACGTTTGAAACGCCGGTAATGGCGACGTAATTCACCTGGTCTTGATGTTCTTTGAGCGCCTGTTCCATGCGCTCCAAATCTATGCAACCGAGGGAATGTGCGGCCATCGCCGCGGGCACGTGCACGACTTCACGAAAATGTTTGCGGTGGGGAAGGTCGTTGGAATGATGCTCCATGATGGAGGTCAGAACGACGTTGCGTCCCGGGCGTTTTTCGCACAGCGTGCGCGCCACGCGATTCATGCAGGCGGTGGTGCCGCTGCCGGCGAAGAAACATGTATAAATGTCGGGATCGGCGTGCACGAAATCCAGCACCATTTGATGCGCCCAAAGATATTCTTTGGTGGAAAGCCGGGCGCCGAAATGCAGCACGCTGTGTGTGTTGGAATAGTAGGGCTGGTAACGGTCGAGGACGTCTTGCACGATTTTAAGGCGCAGCGTGCTCGCGGTGCTGTCGAGATAAATGCGGCGGGTGCGCTGGCCGTTGGCCAACTTATAGCTTGTGTTCAGTCCAATCGCATCACGCCGTAATTTTTCCAATAAAGCTGCACGGCCGTTTGAATGTGCCATCGCACCTGCCTCCTTCAATGGAATCTATTCTTCCGAAGCAACAACAGAGATAGCTATGCCGCTGCACGTTCCATTTGTCGCAATCGATCCGGGCGATAAAAAGACAAAACGATTTCTTCCGGTGGCACACCGGCATCAATCAATTCTTGTGCAACGCCATACTCCGTTCCATCCCATTCGATTTTGATTTTTCCTTCTCGAATGCGAAGGTGAAAAGCAACAGCATGAACACGTCCGGTTCTGTCCCAGCCTGTATCTAACAACAGATAATTGTCGTTGCAAGTATCACAAATAGATATGGCTTCAATCGTACCATGGCTGGGTGCATATTGAGCATGGCGCCGAACAATCTGTTGAATGAGATCTCGGTAGATTTATAGTTTATCCATTGGACAATCTCCTCTTCTTTTGCGTCGAACACCAGAAGCCTGATTTGCTGGTCTACAACTATTTCTTGGATAGCAGGCCGCTGAAAAAAATCTTGAAACACTTCTTGTGAAATGGCGAGATATAATAGTCGCTCGGGATTTATACGTTTCAGCAAAGTTCGATAAATGCCATATTGACCCACTGCTTTCTCAAGCTCACTGATAAGTGAGAGACTGCCAAAAACCTTGATTTCGATCGCGACCTTTCGCCCTAATTTCTCAGCGGCGATAGTTTTCTCCGCGCCCAAATCGGCGTACAAACGCAAGCCCTTGAACTCAAGTATGAATGGATCGTCTGTGATAGTCCACCCATCCTTGATAAGGGCTTGTTTGACGACATTGTGAAATGCCTCGTGCTGAGGCATAAAGAGATCACCAAGTGAAATACATCATTCATATCTTCAAGACACTCCGAGTTGATCCTCCCAAACGAAATGATGTCCTCTCAAAAACTCCGCGCTGCTCATCTTTCTTTTGCCCTGCAACTGCAGCTCACGAATCGCAAGCGCGCCCTTGCCGGTTTGAATCCACAGCTCGCCATGTTGCGCATCAACATGACAAATTTGGCCGGGGAGAAATCCTTGCGCCGGGTGCTCGCGCACTTCGCTCACGAAAATTTTGAGCAGCTTGCCTTGCCAATGCGTAAACGCGCCCGGCACAGGATTCAAACCGCGCACGAAATTGTGCAGCTCGCGCGCGGATTTGTGCCAATCTATTCGCGCCATTTCTTTGGTGATTTTTGGCGCAAGACTCGGTTCGCCTCCTGGTTGCGGCCGGCTCTGCAAGCGCCCTGCAGAAAGCCGGGTCACGGTTTCGAGCAACAATTCCGCACCGATGACGGACAAGCGATCATGCAATTCCCCCGCGTTTTCATTTTCACCAACCGCGACTTTTTCTTGCAATAGAAGCGTGCCCGTGTCCATTTTGTCGTCGATGAAGAACGTGCTGACCCCGGTTTCGGTTTCGCCGTTGATGAGGGCCCATTGGATCGGCGCCGCGCCGCGATATTTCGGCAGCAAGGCGGCGTGCAAATTAATCGTGCCTCGAGGCGGGAGCGCAAAAACCGCGCGCGGCAGAATGCGAAAAGCGACGACGATAAAGAGATCGGCCGCGAGCTGTTGTAACGCTGCAATAAAGGATGGATCGTGCAATTTATCCGGCTGCAAAACCGGCAAACCGGCTTGTTGCGCAAATCGTTTCACGGGAGAAGCAACCACATGCAACCCGCGGCCCGCAGGTTTATCCGCGCCCGTCACCACCGCCACCACTTGCGCCTGATGCTCCAATAGTTTCGACAGGGAGGGAAGCGCAAATTCCGGCGTGCCCATGAAGACGATTCTCATTTGCGCTTTTTCTTTTTTTCTTCGAGCAATTCGATCTGCGCCTGCGCGGCAATTTCCTTGAGCTTCTTGTGATGAAACTGCCGGCGCACCGGACTCAAGCGATCGACAAAAAAAACGCCGTTGAGATGGTCGATCTCGTGTTGCAATACGCGCGCAATCAGGCCTTCAAATTCTTGTTCGTGAATCGTTCCGTCCAAATCTTGAAAGCGCAGGCGGGCACGTTCCGGCCGGTCAACCTGATCGGTAAGGTCCGGAATGCTCAAGCAACCTTCCTCGTGCGGCGCCATGCTGCCCGGCGTTTCCAGGATCTCGGGATTGATAAAGACGCGCGGTTTTTCTCCTTCTTTGACCAGGCCGAAATCGGCCACGCACAAGGCGTATGGCAATCCCACTTGATTGGCTGCCAGGCCGATGCCGCTGGCGGCTTGCATGGTTTCAATCATGTCGGCCGTGATTTGTTGCAGTTCTTCGTTGAATGCTGCCACGGTTTTTGTCTTTTGGCGCAGCCGGGGATCGCCGTACTTGCGAATGCGCAACACTGCCATGTTTATTACTCCGAAGACTCCATCTTGCGCGCGACGCTGCCGCGCGCTAATTCAATTTTGACGTTTTCCGCTATTTTCACCAGCAACGTTTGCTCTTTTTCTTTGATGCCGGCAATCGTGCCGATAATGCCACCGGCGGTGACGATTTTGTCGCCCTGCTTCAAGCCGCCTAGCATTTTTTGATGCTCTTTCTGACGTTTGGCTTGGGGACGCAGGATAAGAAAATACATGATTAAAAAAATGAGAGCAATGGGCATCCACATCATCAAGGAGCTTGGCCCCCCGGATGATTCTGGGAAGAACAGATGAGCGAGAAACATTCTCCCTCCTCGGGAATTTTTGAAATTTCAACAGCACTGAATCACGTCATTAAAAAGACCGGGCGCTCAAAAGAGCGCTAGACTCCAGTTGGTTTGCCCGGATTGATTTGATAGTGCGCGAAAAAATCGCTTTGCCATTTTTGAAAGCGGCCGGCGGCGATGGCTGCGCGCATGTTTGCCATCAAACGATGATAAAAGCGAACATTATGCAGGCTCGCCATACGCATGGCTAAAATTTCTTGCGCATGAAAAAGATGCCGCAAATAAGCGCGCGTGTAAGTGCGGCAGGCGTAGCAATCGCATTCCGTTTCAATGGGCGCAAAATCTTCTTTGAAACGCGCGTTGGTCAAATTCAACGTACCGGAGGCGGTAAAGACCTGGCCCTTGCGGCCGTTGCGCGTGGGAATCACGCAATCGAACATATCCACGCCCAAGCTCACGGCATGTACCAAATCTTCCGGCTTGCCGACACCCATGAGATAGCGCGGCTTGTGCTGCGGCAGAACTCCGGTCGAAAGTTCGAGCATTTCCCGCATCGCCGGTTTGGGTTCGCCGACGGCCAAGCCGCCGATCGCATAGCCGGGGAAATCTAAAGCCAGCAATTCCTCCGTACTTTGCTGACGTAAATCCGCAAACGTTCCGCCTTGTGTAATCGCGAATAAAGTTTGATCGTAACCGTAAAGATCATTGGAATCTTGCCATGCGTGCAAACAACGTTCGGCCCAGCGCGTGGTCAATTGAATCGAATTTTCCACATAACTGCGCGCGGCCGGATAAGGCGCGCATTCATCGAGCACCATCATGAAATCCGAGCCGAGCGCGCGCTGTGTGCGGATCACGTTTTCCGGCGTAAATTCATGGTAAGAGCCGTCAATATGCGATTGAAAGCGCACGCCGTTCTCATGGATCTTGCGTAAAGAAGACAGGCTGAACACTTGGTAGCCGCCGCTATCCGTCAAAATCGGCCGAGGCCAATTGGCGAAGCGATGCAAGCCGCCGGCTTGTGTGAGCAAATCTGCGCCTGGCCGCAGATAGAGATGATAGGTATTGCCGAGAATAATTTGGCTGCCGATTTCCAGCAATTCCTCCCGGCTCAAAGTTTTCACCGTGCCCTGCGTGCCCACGGGCATGAACACGGGCGTGAAAATCTCGCCGTGCGCCGTCACCATCTTGCTGCAGCGCGCGCGGGAAGCGGCGTCTTGAGAAAGAACTTGAAAAGAGAAAGAAGGAGCCATCAGTGCGGTTGCGCTTCCAAATCGTCAAAAATTCTTTCTGCTTCCGGCAAGGTATGCACGTATTTCAAGCTCGTCGTTAAGCGCTGCAAAAGTTCTAACTGTCCAATCTGCTTCGCGCGGCTACTCAGCAGCAACCCGTTTTTCCCAAACTTGATTTCCAAAATCATCTCGAGGGCCTGGTGCAATGTGGGAATAGCTTTTTCCATGCCCAGACGTTCTGCCGTTGTGATATGAGCCATAACCGTGGCCTCCTCAATTGTCTTTACATCATCCAGAAGTTGTCTTTCCAACTCTATTGGCAAGGTAATAATCCAATCAATAAACTTATAAAGCGCCGCGAGAGTTTCACGGGAAATTCCACGATAATAAAGCTCTCGCAAAAAATACTTTTTCCAGGAATATCTTTCCTGAACATTGCCACGCGCTTCTAATGCTTTGAGATAAGCCATAACCACCAGTGCAAAGGGATGCGCGTGCTTTTCCAGTTCTTGCCAGCGTTCACGGTAATCAATTATTTTGACGATGGGATAACGAAACCGCAACTCGCATCCCCATCGTGCGCGCCGATATTCTTCCGGGCGGTAGCTTGGATTGTCATCAGTCAAAAGCGCCAAGCTCACGGCTTCTTTGCCGAACTTGTCGAAGATGCGGTAATTGTAAACATACATTCTTTCGGCAAATTCGGCCTGCTCGTAGCTTTGAATCTCGATATGAATCAACAGCCATTTTTCCGCGCCGTCGTGCAGAAAAACTTTTACCAACTTATCCGGCAGCCGCTTGCCGGTCTCGCTCTCTTTGGCCAGCTTGTGCAGCTCGTGATCGAGAAATTCGTAGCCTCTCGCGAAATCAATGTCGCGATGAACATGCGGAAAGAAAAAAATCAAGAACTCTTCAAAAAGCTCTTCTATTATTTCTTTCCATGCTTGATCTTGTTCCATCACCACCCCAAAGAAATTCAAATCAGCCGCGCCAGCGCGTCGTCCACTTTTTCCACAGGCAATACTTCTATGCCGGACGGTTTTTGCAATCCCTTTAAAGAGTATTTGGGAATGACGGCGGACTTGAAGCCGAGCTTTGCGGCCTCGCTCAATCTTTTTTCCAGTTGAGAAACCGCGCGCACTTCGCCGCCAAGCCCGACTTCGCCCACGATCATCACCCGCGGATCGATCACGGCATTGCGCACCGAAGAAGCCGCCGCCACGATGATACCCAAATCCGCGGCGGGCTCATCGAGGCGCACGCCTCCGGCAACGTTCACGAATACATCGAAACTGCCCACACGAATACCGACGCGCTTTTCCAACACCGCCAATAGCACCGCCAGCCGTTTGTTGTCGAGGCCGTTGGCCACGCGCTGCGGCATGCCGTAATTGCTGGGGGTGAGCAAAGCTTGCACCTCCACCAAAATCGGGCGCGACCCCTCCATCGTGCAAATGACGGCGGAACCGGAAATATCGTCCTTGCGCTGTGAGAGAAAAATCTCCGAAGGATTCGCCACCTCGTGCAAGCCGTCCTGCCGCATTTCGAACACGCCGATTTCGCGCGTACCGCCAAAGCGATTTTTCATCGAGCGCAAAATGCGAAAGCCGTGGTCGCGATCGCCTTCAAATTGCAGCAGCGTATCGACCATGTGCTCCAAAACTTTCGGGCCGGCGAGATAACCGTCTTTGGTGACGTGGCCGACGAGAAAAATGGCGACGTTGCTTGCTTTTGCCGTGTTCAAAAAGGCCAGCGCGCATTCGCGCACCTGGCTCACGCTGCCCGGCGGGCTTTCAAATTCCGGGCGATAAACCGTCTGAATCGAATCGACCACGACCAGCCGCGGCTGCAATTGCTTGATCGCCGCCAGAATCTCGTCCAGATTGGTTTCCGCTTGAATGTAAAGATGCGCGGAATCCAGGCCCAGACGCGTCGCGCGCATTTTGGTTTGCGCCGCCGATTCCTCGCCGGTCACGTAGAGCACGGGCGCCTCCGCTTGCGCCAGCGCTGCGGCTTCCTGCAACAACAAAGTGGATTTGCCGATGCCGGGATCACCGCCGAAAAGTATCAAAGAACCGGGAACAACACCGCCGCCGAGCACGCGATTCAATTCATTGCTTTTGCATAACAGCCGCCGGCTGTGATCTTGCGTAATCTCGCGCAACGGCAGCGGGCGATTCGCTTCTGCGGCATGCGAGCCGGAAGCTCTTTTGCCCGGCACCGAAATTTTTTCTTCAACGAACGAATTCCACGATTCGCATTCCGGGCATTTTCCCAGCCAGCGCACGCTGCGATGGCTGCAATTTTGGCAAATGAACTGAGTAATTTCTTTTTTCAAGCGCGCCATTTTTTGCCGGGAAGAAAGATTTGCCCGCCTTGTAAGAGTTTAGCAAATGCTTTTGTAAACATATTGATTTCGCCTTCGAAAGTCAAGCCGTTCGTAGGCCTGCGAAAAGGGGATACTTATGCAGATTTGCAGCTTGCAAAACTGAGGGGGTTTTTGTAATCTGCAAAGAGATGAAAAAATTTGTAAAAGCTTTAGCAGAAAGAATAGGAGGGCAAAAATTTCACGGCTCAAAATCGAGTTTCTGAAATTCGCCTGGCCTCTTGCCTTCGGAAGCTTCGCTTGTAGCGGCGAGTGGCAAATCAGGCCGCCGATGGCAGCAGAAAAATTTTCAGAAGTGTATGTGGCTCTGTTGCAAGCGACACCGGGCGATAGTCTGCCGCCGGCGCAGGCGGATTCGGTTTTCCAAGCACGAGGCGTGGCGGCCGCGACTTTTCGAAAAGCTTCACAATATTACAGCGCGCAACCGGAACGCTGGAGCGAAGTCTTGAAGCTCGTAGTCGCGCGGCTCGATTCGGCGGCGGCGGCTGAAACCAAGAAAACGGCGCCTTGATGAATCAATTCGCGAGAACGAATACAAACTAGAGGGCGATAATCATGGAAGCAATTACTTACTCTCAGGTTCAAGATTTAGTCAAAAAATTGCCCGCCACAAAATTGCCGCTGGCATACAGCATCTTAAGTGATTTGGCCGATAAAGAAGCGGAAGCGCAGTCGCCTTAACTTGATTCATGCTTCTCCCGCTAAACGAGCGACGCCAGATATTAGCCAAACAAGCGGAGCAGATGATCACGCATTACGAACAGACAGCAGATGGACTAACGAAAGCATCAGCAGTAGATGCTTTGCAATTGCGCGGCGTTGATACTCAAAGATTCATACAAAAGCTAGGAAATGCCTCGCCGGCCGCAATGAAATCATTGTGACGGCAATTGCGGCAGTGATCGAATATTAGAAACTAAAGAGTTAAATCTGTGCAAAAAAAAACAAAGAAATCTGGCTCACGGAAATGGAACGGCTCACGGAAAAAAATTCCGTGAGAGTTCTATTCCGTGAGCGATAATCTTTTTGGTTCCGGCTCGTCCGGGTTATGTAAAATAGTAGATAAGAACGACTAACCCCCAGAATCCTGCACGCTCACTCCCAATTCGCATGAAAAATTCCTTCTTTATCAATGCGCTCGAAAGTATGCGCGCCAAAGAAATCGCGCTGCGCTTGAATGAGATTGGCGGGCAGGCGCGCGCTGCGATAGCCGTCGTAATAAGCCAATGACGTGCTCATGGCCGGCGCGGGAATCCCCAATTCCACCGCGGTGCGCACGGCGAAGCGCCAGGCTTCTTGCCGGCTGTTCACGGCTTTTTGAAATTCAGCGTCCAGCAACAAATTCAGCAAATCAGTATTGCGTTGATAAGCGACCGTGATGTCATGCAGCAATTTCGCGCGAATGATGCAGCCCGCCCGCCAGATTTTTGCAATCTCCCCGACTTTCAAGTTGTAATGATATTCTTCCGAAGCTTTCTTCATCAAGCTCAAGCCCTGGGCATAGGAACAAATCTTGGAAACGTAAAGCGCATCGCGCACGGCGGCAATCAACTTCTTTTTATCTCCGCTGAATGAAGCCGAGGGTTCGCGCAAAATCTTGGCGGCGGCCACGCGTTCTTCTTTTTGCGAGGAAAGAATGCGGCCATCGACGGCAGCCGTGATGGTCGGAATCGCCGCGCCCAAATCCAGCGCGTTTTGTGTGGTCCATTTGCCCGTGCCTTTTTGCCCGGCCTTGTCGAGAATCAAGTCCACCAGCGGTTTGCCCGTTTCCGCATCAATTTTTTTGAAAACTTTGGCGGTCACTTCGATCAAAAAAGACGACAAGTTGCCTTGATTCCATGCGGAAAAAATTTCGTGAAATTCGCTCGCAGAAAGATTGAGTGCGCGTTTCAAAATATCATAAGCCTCGGCAATGAGTTGCATGTCGCCGTATTCAATGCCGTTGTGAATCATCTTCACATAATGCCCGGAACCGCCGGGCCCGAGATAAGTCACGCACGGCGCGCCATCTTCTTTGGCTTTCGCAGCGACGGCAATCATGATCGGCTCGACTTCTTTGTAGGCTTTTTCAGAACCACCGGGCATCAAGCTCGGTCCCCACAACGCGCCTTCTTCGCCGCCGGAAACGCCCATGCCGAAATAATTAATGCCCTTAGCCTCGAGCTCTTTGGCGCGGCGCTCGGTATCCAGGAAATAAGAATTGCCGCCGTCGATGATCAAATCGTCTTTTTCCAAAAACGGCAGAAGCTGTTGAATCGTGGCATCCACCGGGCTGCCGGCTTTTACCAGCAACATGATCCGCCGCGGCCTTTGCAACGAGGTTACAAATTCCTGCACCGAATATGCCGGTTTTATATTTTTGCCGGCCGCCATGGTGGCCATGTATTCTTGCGTGATTTCCGCCGAGCGATTATAGACCGAAACGCTGAAACCGTTGCGTTCCACATTCAAAACAAAATTCTGGCCCATCACCCCCAGGCCAATCATGCCGAATTGTTGTTGGTTCATAGGCGTGCTTTCCTTTCAATTGTACATTCTGTTTGTGTCATTTGTAAGAATCTTTTTCAGCATGAGTATTGACTTGAATTTGAAAAAGATTCAGACTGTGTGAAAACGCCCGAATTTGTCATTGCGAGCGCAGCGAAGCAATCTCTAACTCCAATACGGGCACGCATCGGGATTGCTTCGCTGCGCTCGCAATGACGTTTTCACACAGTCTGATTCTTCCAGAATGACATGAGACGAGGGTTGCAATTCTAAATTTGACGAAGTAAGAATGAATCAGCGCAGCAAGCTCGCTGCTTCTGCATCGAGCAGCCAATGCAGCTCGCCCGGTGTTGGATGCACCAACGAGGCCGGCCATCGCGCCTCGCCTCGCTCCAATTTTAAAATTGAAGAGATGATTTGCGCTTTTGATTTTCCAGCAACAAGAAACACAACTTTGCGCGCCTGATTGATCACCGGCAAAGCCAGCGTCACGCGCCATTGGTTCATCTGCGGCGCAAATACCGCCGTTGCCGTTTGCCTGTTTTCAAAAACGGCGTGCGTTTTGGGAAAGAGCGAAGCGGTATGGCCGTCCTCGCCTAAGCCCAACAAAATGAGATCAAAGACCGGAAATTGGCTTTTGAAATAACGCTGCATTTCTTCACGATAATCGCGTGCGGCTTCTTCGGGCGCAAGCTCGCCTTTCATGCGATGAATATTTTCCGCCGGAACATTCATATGCTGCAATAACGCTTCGTTTGCCATGCGAAAATTGCTCAACGCGTGGCCGGGCGGAACCATTCTTTCATCACCCCAAAAAAAATGCAGCTTGGACCAGGGCAGGCGCTGCCGATAGTTTTCATCGGCGAGGTTTTGATAAACTGCACGAGGCGTATTGCCGCCGGCCAGCGCGAGCGCGCATGCGCCGCGTTCTTGTACGGCTTGCGCAATCGCCGCCGTGAGCATTTCGCTGGCAGCGGTAACTAACTCGGCCGGTGATTTAAAAATTTGAATGTTTTTGTTCATAGCAGAGAATCGAGCATATCTACGTGCTGTCATTCAGTAGGAATCTTCCCACGCATTAGCACCACCGTCGATTGAGTCTTGTGCTTGGTGCGTGGGAAGATTCTTTCAGAATGACATTTCCGGGTGCGGGTGCCGGCTTAACTTTGTAGAACCGATCACCGAAAAACTGACCATTGAAAACGGATTAGCGCTTCTTCCCCTCCGCCTCCGTGCCGCAGCCGTGTATCCATTGATGTTCATCGTGCGCCAACATCATATCTGCAGCTTTTGGGCCCCAGGAATTTGGCTTGTAAATCGCCATGGGCGGCGCGAATTTGGTTGTCCAGCCGGCGTGAATGCTGTCGATGAATTTCCACGCCAGTTCGATTTCGTCGCTGCGCGCGAACAAAGCGGCGTCGCCGGTCAAGGCATCCAACAACAATCGTTCATAGGCTTCGGGAATTGCGCCCTCGCCGTAAGATTCTTTGTAGTGAAAGTCCATGTCCTTGGGCTGCACTTGCATGCCTTTGTCAGGCACCTTGGTGGCGAAGAGCAGATGAAAGCCTTCGTCGGGCTGCACACAAATGCTGAGGCGGTTATTGCAAAGCTCCGCTTGGGTCGAATTTACATTAAAGAGCTGCTGCGGCGGCTGGCGAAAATGAATGGTGACTTCGGAGGTTTTCTCGGCGAGATATTTGCCGGAACGCAAATAAAAAGGCACCCCCTGCCAGCGCCAGTTGTCGATAAATAATTTCAGCGCGGCGTACGTCGGCGTCGCGGAAAATTGTTCGACGCCGGGCTCGTGCATGTAGCCTTCGTATTGCGCGCGCACGGTATATTCCGCCACCTCTTTTCCCGAAATCGGGCGCAATGCGCTCAACACTTCGACTTTCTTGTTGCGCAGCGCGTCGGCTTCGTATTTGTGCGGCGGCTCCATCGCCACCAGCGTGAGCAATTGCAAGAGATGGTTTTGGAACATGTCGCGCAGCACGCCGGCCTTGTCATAATAACCCGCGCGATGGCCCACGCCCACGGTTTCCGACACGGTGATTTGCACGTGATCGATGTAATTGCGATTCCACAACGGTTCGAAAATCGCGTTGGCAAAACGGAACACCAAAATGTTTTGCACGGTCTCCTTGCCGAGGTAGTGATCGATGCGATAAACTTGAGATTCTTTGAAGGCATGATGCACGATTCCGCTCAATTCCATCGCCGAAGCGAGATCGTGGCCAAAGGGCTTTTCAATGATGATGCGGCGAAAATCGTCGTTTCCGCTTTCCTGCGACATTCTATGCTCCCCGAGCAGGGTGGCCGCGGTGGGGTAAAATTCCGGCGCGGTGGACAAATAATAAAGACGATTGCCGCCGTTGCCGGCCAAATCCTGGATGCGCTGCTCAAGCACGGGGTAGGCTTCGGACTGGGTCATGTCGCCGGGTTGGTAAAACAGTGAGGGTGCGAATTGTTGCCATTTGTCCGCTTGGAATTCGCGCGGCGCAAAGGTTTGCACGGCCTCGCGCATTTTTTCGCGGAACTCGTCATCCGAAAATTTGCTGCGCGCCATGCCGATGATGCGCGTGTTTTCGGGCAGCCGGCCCTTGCGAAAATTATTATAAAGCGCGGGCACCAGCTTGCGCGCGGTGAGATCGCCGGAAGCGCCAAAGATGACGATCGTGGTGTTTTTCACGCGGGTATTCTCCTTGATGCGATACAAATTGACTCTTTGTAGAAAAAGCAAAAAAACTTGCTTAGGCATTACACATTAAGCCATAAGGCATACAAACTCAGAATAAAATTCTGAAAATTGTAGCTCACGGAAAAAGAACATCTCACGGAAGAAAAATATTTTGATTTTAATTCCGTGAGCCGTTCCAATTCCGTGACCTTGAATATGCTGCTCGAAGGGCTTCGGTTTTCAGCTTGTCTGAAAATTCGAGGTAGTCTATTACAAGTGAACGGGTGCATTACGTGATTTTTAATTGAACCATTGGATTCTGGCGGTTGTCGATGTAACTTTATAGGCAAAGTCCATTGTCTGAACTATCTGATAAAGGAAGAACATGGGCCAAGCCGCCATTTACGCT